>SDBT01003602.1_pt1 | contig 26680 bp, 12 predicted proteins | sample 2277101 | NCBI WGS metagenome assembly SDBT01 (sample SAMN10404973, study PRJNA504765) | marine sediment metagenome | isolation source: marine sediment core GS10_PC15, 103 cmbsf | place: Arctic Ocean: Southern Knipovich Ridge | collected 2010 | reverse complement strand
CATAAGCCGCTCTATTAAAGACGTCAAAATATCTCAATCAGGCAAAGCTTCTACAACATTGAGAACCGATAAAGATATTTCCTTTAGAACAATTATTTTCGCCATCATCTTATTGACCATCCCAATGATCTTCCTCTATAACATTTTCCTTAAAAATTTTGGTTCAGCCCTAGTCGCGGCCATTGTCATGCTCATTATGGGACTTCTCTTTGCAGCGGTGGCCGGATATCTCGTGGGCATCATCGGATCATCCTCTAATCCTATCTCCGGATTGACCCTCACCACACTTCTTATTGCAGCCTTGATGATGGTGCTTATGGGACAGAAAGGAATGCCTGGAATCGCAGCTGTCCTGGGAGTGGCGGCGGTCGTCTGCTGTGTGGCTGGAGTTGCCGGAGACATGATTCAAGATCTAAAGGTCGGACATATCCTAGGCGGGACACCATGGAAAATGCAAATCGGAGAAATCATTGGTGTAGTCGCGGCCGCCTTGACCTTGACATTTTCCCTTCAGCTTCTCCATAAAACCATTGGAATCGGTACCGATGCCTTGCCGGCTCCCCAGGCGTCACTCATGGCCACAATGGCAAAAGGAATCGTTGGGGGAGAGATGGCTTGGCCCCTTGTCGTCGCTGGTATGCTGCTCGCCATTGTTCTCATCCTTATTGGGACTCCCTCACCCATGCTTGTGGCCGTCGGGATGTACCTTCCCTTCAGAGCCACGGCCTGTATATTTTTTGGAGGAGTCCTAAAATATATCCTGGACAAAAAAACCAGCAAAAAAAATCCTTCAAAAAAAGCAAAAGAAATCGTCGAAAATATTGGCCTGCTTGTTGCATCGGGCTTAATTGCAGGGCAGGCTATGATGGGGATCCTCACTGCTGCCCTGAAGGGCGCCAAAGTCAATCTACCAAAAGTATGGGGCAGTGGATGGTTCGGCCTCTTGGTCTTTTTTATCCTCGGGTTTGTTCTTATGTATCTCCCCTATAAAAAAATGATAATGTCCGGAGATATTGGCGCACCTGAAGAGTCCTCCGATCAATAAAATCCAGTTCAGAACGCATCTGCATATCGTAAACAGTGGCCGACAAAAAGGATGAGAATCAAACACAGATTAATTTGCTGCACCTTATCCCTGTTCAGAATACAAAATGCGAAACACGGGAGGACGGGCTGGTCGTCCTCTTTAAACCTAAATTTGCAAATACTTTACTTGTTAAATATCTCCTCCCCCTGATGAAAAAACCCTACTATAAAATCAAACTGGACGAGATCGGAAGTTTCTTCTGGTTGAAATGCGACGGAATCCTGACAGTTAAAGAAATTGCCGAACTCCACAAAAATAAATTCGAGGACAGAGTGGAACCCCTCTATGATAGGATATCTCAATTCCTCACAAGTCTTGAAAAAAACCGTCTTATAATCCTCAAATGAAAGAAACCTACTGGAGAAATCCGTTGTTCCTCCATGTTTATTTTAGAGTCAGAGGGAACCCTTACGTATTCTGCCGATAATCATTTAGAAGGCCATATTTTTCCGACTCAACTGAAGATGCTACGCAAGGGACGCATCCCCATTTCTGTGATTTCCTCTTATCAAGTAAGGAGGGGAAAAACGACCACGGAATTCCGAGATTCCCTGACCAAAACACAGAAGCAAATTTTAAACCTGCGAGGAATCAGCTCAGTTTACTATTGGGGACAGTCTGTTGTACAAGTTGAAAAATCCGGAAAAACCTGATTGCAACTTGCTAGAAATGGGATTATGATATATGATAAAAATAATAAAAGGAGATTTAATATGAATCGTCTAAGATTTTTTTCATCGACTTTGTTTATTTCCATCTTAATTTTCGTGTTTGCTGGCAGTGCTTTTACCGCAGAATCCTCCAAGCTCCCATCCGATTTATTCAAGCATATCCAATGGCGGGAGATCGGCCCGACTTCATTCGGAGGGCGTATCGATGACATCGAAGCTGTTGTTTCCAATCCGAACATCATCTTCATTGCCACTGCTTCAGGCGGGATTTTCAAGAGTGTTAACAATGCTGTAACCTGGAAGGCCGTTTTCGACGAGGAGGGCACTTCGCTCTCCATCGGAGATATTGCTATTGCTCCATCTGACCCCAACATAGTCTGGGCCGGTACTGGAGAACCGAACAGTCGCCAGAGTTCATCATGGGGCGATGGAGTCTACAAATCTGTCGATGGTGGAGAGACCTGGAAATACATGGGTTTAAAAGAAACACACAATATCGGCCGAATCGTCATCAATCCCATGAATCCAAACATCGTATTTGTCGCAGCTTTGGGACATCTCTGGGGCCCGAATCCTGAGAGAGGTCTTTACCGGACAAAGGATGGAGGAAAGACGTGGGAAAAAGTACTCGAGATCAATGAAGACACAGGCGTAGTAGAAGTGGCCATGGAAGACAATGGGCGAGTCCTCTATGCAGGGGCCTACCAGCGCAGGCGCAGGGCATGGGGCTTTGTCGGAGGAGGCCCACACAGTGGCCTTTATCGCTCTCTGGATGGAGGGGATACATGGGAAAAGTTGACCAAGGGCCTTCCTGAAGGAGATACTGGCCGCATTGGTCTGAATATCTCCAAGAGCCATCCGAACATCATCTATTCCATCATCCAGAACAAGAATGGCGGTGTTTTCCGCTCAGAAGACAGGGGTGATTCCTGGACCAAGATGAGCAGCACGAATCCTCGCCCCATGTATTACAGTCAAATTCGTGTCGATCCTAAGAATCCTAATAAAGTATGGGTATTGGGGGGTCTTCTTTTTGTCTCTATAGATGGGGGAAAGACTTTTACCGCCGAAAGAACAGGAGAGAAAATTCATGTGGACCACCATGCCCTGTGGATCAATCCTAATAATCCGGATCATCTCCTTCTGGGCAATGATGGCGGGTTTTACATCTCCTATGACGGAAGCAAAAACTGGGATTTCATAGACAATATTCCTATCGGCCAGTACTATGCCATCGGTATCGACACCCGAGATCCCTACTGGATCTATGGCGGCACTCAGGACAATGGAAGCTGGGGAATCCCCAGTAGAAATTACAGCCAGCTCGGTATACAGAACACTGATGTGGTCTGTATCGCCTATGGAGACGGATTCTATACGGCCGTGGATCCCAGAGACCACACGGTTATTTATTCCGAGTCCCAATCCGGCAGATTCTACTTGGTAGACTTGACCACGAGAGAAGAAAAGGGGGTTCACCCCATTCCAGAGAACCCCAAGGAAAAATACAGATGGAACTGGAGTTGTCCATTACTTATTTCTCCCCACAATCCCGACATTGTCTACTATGGAGGGAATATACTTTTCAAAACAACTGACAAAGCCCACACATGGGTGGAAATCAGCCCTGATCTGACGAAGAATCAGGAATGGAAGAAACTACCCATAATGGGAGTTGTAAGAGATGAGAACACTCTCTCCCGAGACGACGGCACCTCAGATTACGGCACATTAACCACGATTACTGAATCCCCAGTTCAGGCCGGACTCCTCTATGTCGGTACTGACGACGGGAATGTCCAAATGACAAAGGATGGTGGTCAAACATGGGAAGACCTGACCAAGAAGTTCCGGCTCCCCGGCCCTCGCTGGGTGACACGCGCCCTGGGTTCTCATCATGATGCGGGAACAGCGTATGTGACTTTTAGCGGACACCAGGACAATGATTTCACTCCTTACATATTCAAGTCTACTGATTTTGGTCAAACATGGAAAAGCATAAGCGGAGACATGCCGGACGGAATAGTCGTCAACGCCATGGCAGAACACCCTCGAAACGCGAATCTTCTTCTGGCCGGCACCGAGTTCGGTTTGTTTATATCCATAAACGGCGGAAAGAATTGGACACTCTCCTCTGGAAACCTTCCTCGTGTACCCATCGATGACATCATCATCAATGCCCGGGAAAACGATATCATCCTCGGCACTCATGGACGGAGCATAATCATCCTGGATGACATCGCTTTTCTAGAAAAACTGGATCAGAAAACTCTGGATTCTGAGGTTCATCTCTTTCCTCCCAGAGTCGCCACCCAGTATTACGAAAGGAGAGCACTTCCTGTGCCTGGAGCTTCGGAATTTTTGGGGCCCAACCCAGATTATGGGGCCTTGATCACCTATTATCTCAAGAGTGACCCTCCGAAGGAAGAACCCGCAAAAGAAGAGAAATCCGAAAATGCAGAAGTAAAGAATGAGCATAAACACAAACCCAAAGTGAAGATCACTATATTGGATACAGATGGGAATGTGGTCCGCGAGTTGAAAGGCCCGGATAAAAAGGGATTTCACCGGATCAACTGGGATCTCCGTTTTCCTCTTTCCTTTGATTCAACAGATGAAGAAGGATGGTTTGGACCCCTCAAAGGCCCATTCGTTCTTCCCGGAAAATACACAATCAAGCTGATAGCCCGTGGACAGGAACTCCTCCAGACGGTTGAAGTCAGAGTCGATCCCCAGGCAAAGACAACACCCGATCAGCTCAAGGCTCGATTCGATGCCAACATGGTTGTGAGTGAATTGCAGAGGGCCTTCAAAGAAAGCCAGAAAATCATTCGTGATATAGACCAAGAAATAAACCGCATCAAAGAACTATTGAAGGAAAAGAAGGACGCCCCGGAAGAAGTAAACAACCTCATCAAAGATTTTTCCAAGAAATTCGAAGAAATTAAGAAGGAATTCACAGGAGGGTGGGGAGGCCCAGAATTCACAATCATGGATCTGGCAGGCCAACTCCAAGCATCTACAACGAAACCGACTCAAGCACAGATGAGAAGCATAGATCACCTCATGGATAAGGTGGGAAAGAACGTCGAAAAACTCAATGCCTTCCTTACCAAGGAGTATCCTGATCTGCAAAATCAATTGATGGAAAAAGGGATTAATGCGGTCTCTACTGAGGCAATTAAGCCGCCTAAGCGGAAATGAGCTGCTGAGCATTTTTTGGAGAAGAGATAAGAGATATTTGCCATAATTCCAAAATTGTCGATAGGACAGAGGGATGGATTTTGCCAGAGGAAATCTTTATCCTTGCTGATTCTATTCCGCTCCTCTCTAAGATATAGAGTCTATACTCTTTTTTGTAAAAGGAGGTTTTCATGTTTCGCATAAGAATGTCTTCAATAGGTTTTTTACTGCTGATTGTGATCATTATTTCTGCCAATTTTTCAATCTCTGCTGAAGCATCTGAGTTTAGCACAGAAAGTCTTAAGCACATCAAATGGCGGGCGATAGGTCCGGCTGCTTTTGGCGGTCGCATCGATGATATCGAAGCAGTCCCCGGTAAACCGAACATTATATTTATTGCCGCCGCTTCCGGTGGTATCTTCAGAAGCATTGATAACGGTACGACATGGAAAGCTGTCTTCGATGAAGAAGGGAGTTCGTTAACCATAGGCGATATAGCCATCGCACCTTCCGATCCCAACATCATCTGGGCAGGCACGGGGGAGTCGAACAACCGTCAAAGCTCATCCTGGGGAGATGGAGTTTATAAATCCTTGGATGGCGGTGAAATATGGACAAACATGGGTCTAAAAGACACTCATCACATAGGCCGTGTACTTATTCATCCTCAGAATCCGGATGTGGTTTATGTGGCAGCCTTAGGACATCTTTGGGGACCCAATCCGGAGCGTGGGATTTTCCGGACAAAAGATAGTGGAAAAACTTGGGAGAAGGTACTTTACATCAACGAAGATACAGGATTTACTGATTTGGCTATTGAAGAGAACGGACGGGTTTTATATGCCGCGGCCTACCAGCGTCGCCGCCGCGGATGGGGATATGTCGGAGGAGGCCCGTACAGCGGTCTCTATCGGTCCTTGGATGGCGGAGACACATGGGAAAAACTATTCAAAGGGCTTCCACATGGAGACACGGGACGGATTGGTATCGCTCTATCTCCCAGCCACCCTCACATTGTCTATGCCATCATTCAACACAGCAAGGGTGGTGTTTTCAGGTCAGAAAACAGAGGAAAGACCTGGACAAGGCGGGGAAACCTTCCTTATCCCCTGATGTTAGGTGTCTATTTCTGTAAGATGCGTATCGATCCCCAAAACCCTGATAAGATATGGGATTTGGGCTATGCCCTTTCTCTTTCTCTCGATGGCGGAAAAACCTTCACCAGTGAAGGAACATGGGAAAATATCCATACAGACCACCATGCACTCTGGATCAATCCCAACAACCCAGACCATCTCCTTCTGGGAGGTGATGGTGGTTTATACATCTCCTACAGCGGCAGCAGGACTTGGGATTTCATCGACAATCTTCCCATCTCTCAGTTCTATAGTATAGGCATTGATACCCGTGATCCCTACTGGATTTACGGGGGAGCCCAGGATCATGGAGCTTTTGGCCTTCCAAGCAGAACAGACAGTCGGCTGGGCATCACCAACTCTGATATGGTCTTGGTGGCTTTCGGGGATGCCTTCCACTGTGTGGTCGATCCTAAAGATCCAAATATTATCTATACCGAGAACCAGGAGGGAAGGCTCGTTTTCAAGAATATGAAGACGCATGAAGAAAGGATAATCCGGCCCATACCTGATAGCATGAAAGAAGTCTACCGGTTCAATTGGAAGTGTCCGCTGGTCATGTCGCATTATGATTCCCGTGTTCTGTATTACGGGGGAAACAAGATATTTAAGACTTCAGATCAAGGGCACAGCTGGGAGGTGATTAGCCCTGATCTGACCAAGAATCAAGACTGGAAAAAACTGCCTGTCATGGGGATGGAGAGGACTAGGGATACTCTTGCCCTTAATTATGGTGTGGCCCATTATGGGACAATCACTTCTCTTTCCGAATCCCCTGTTCAGGAGGGATTGATCTATGCGGGAACAGACGATGGAATTGTGCAAGTGACAAAGGATGGGGGTAAGAGCTGGGATGATTTGACGAAAGGATTTCGTCTTTCGGAATCCCGTTGGGTAAGCTGTGTTCTTGCCTCACATCATGGTGCTGGCAGGGCTTATGTCTGTTTTGATGGCCATTGGGATGATGACTTTGCACCCTACGTGTTCAAGACCGAGGACTTTGGAAAAACTTGGAAGAGCATCTCGGGCGACATGCCGGATGGAATGGTAGTCAATGATCTGGAAGAGCATCCTCGCAATCCTAATCTTCTTTTTGCCGGGACAGAGTTCGGGTTGTTTATCTCCATAAACAGCGGGAGAAACTGGGTGCTGGCAAGAGGGAATCTACCGCGTGTGCCAGTGGATGATATCATTGTCAATGCAAAGGATAATGACCTGATCCTAGGCACTCATGGACGGGGATTTTTCATCTTGGATGATATAAGGATGTTAGAAGATGTGAATGAGGGAGTACTCTCTTCTGAAGCATATCTATTTCCCTCCCGGATGGCCACCCAGTATTTTGAGACAAGAGTGTATCCTTTCCCAGCCCATGATAAATTCCGGGCGCCTAATCCTGATTATGGGGTTTTGATCACCTATTATCTTAAAAACGACCCGGCTTCCCAAGAGGAAGGATCGGAGAAAAAGTCTAAGGTGGAGATTATTATATTGGATAAGGATGGAAAGGTTATCCGGAAACTTAAGGGTCCTGACGAAAAGGGTTTTAACCGTGTCAACTGGGATCTTCGTTATCCTCTTTCCTTTGATCCGGCAGGTACGAGTTCAGGATATTATGAACCAAAAAAAGGACCGAGTGTACTTCCTGGAGAGTACATCGTTAAGCTGATAGCTCGCGGCCAGGAAATGACACAGAAGGTGAAGGTCAGGCTGGATCCAAGAATAAAAGCCAGTCCTCAGGCACTCCAGGCGAAGTTCGAAGCCAGTGTGACAGTTAACGGGATGGCCCAGTCATTTGTAGAAAGCCGGAAGGTCATGAAAGAGATGGAGGGAGAATTAAAGAGGATCCAAGAGATACTGAAGAATAAAGAAGATATTCCTGAAGAGATAAATACAAAAATCAAGAATATCTCGCAAAGTCAGGAAAAAATAAGGAATAATCTCCGAACGGATTGGTATGGCATGGAATTTGCTATTATGGACTTGACAGGACAATTGGAGGCATCCACTTATCCACCTACCCAAGCTCAGATCAGAACGATTAAATTCCTTTTAACTAAACTGGAAGAAAACATTGAAAACATTAATATCCTTTTAACTCAAGAGTTTCCCGATCTTCAAAAGCTGCTTAACAGCAAAGGCATTCGACTTTTTGTCTCTGAGCCGATAAAACTTTTAAAGCACTAATAAAGCTTAAAGTAGAAAAAAATAAAGACATTAAATACCTAAATTTAGAAAAATGTCATATGTTGAGACGCAACCCTTTACTATTCAAAGGAGGTTTGAAGAAAAATGAAAAGAAGAGATTTTTTATCTAAAAGCTTAAAAGCAGCGGCAGGCTCCACCTTTTTGGTAACAAAGCCCAATTTGTTTGGGCAGACATCAGCAGAGTTTTCCCAGATAGCAAAAAAAAGACAGAGCCACCCTCTTTATTTTGACGGTATGACCTATTTCGGTCACGACATGAACGATCTTCCCAAATCAGGCTTATGCGGCCTTATGTGGGATGTTTCTTTTGTTGAGGAGATCCACGAGGAATACGTCCGAAGGATGGTGCCATGTCTGAAATCGCTTGCCCGTGCAACCAAATTGCTAAGGGAGAATGAAACCGGTCTTTTTCTGGCGACAAAGGGAAGCCAGATCAAAAATGCACACCGTACAGGAAAAACTGCTGTTTTTCTTCAGTTCCAGAGTCTCGAGCCTTTGAATGAAGATATCGAAATGATGGACGTTTTCTATGAGATGGGTTTGAGACTTCTTCAGTTCACCCATCATTATGCCAATCCATTTGCCGGTGGATGTATAGTCCCCGAAGGACAGTGGACAGGGCTGACGAAGTTGGGCCATCAAGCGGTTGAAAAGATGAACGCTCTGCGAATTGTCCCGGATATATCTCACGGCAACGAGAATCTTGTGCTGGATGTCGTCAAGTCCTGTAAGACTCCTGTGATCATATCCCACTCCGGATGCAGATCTTTGGTCAACAATGCCCGCTTGGTAACGGATAAGGGGATAAAAGCAGTGGCTGATGGAGGAGGAATCATCGGAATATTTTCAATCAGCTTCTGGCTAACAGAAGATCCCATACCGACAGTGGATTCCTATATCCGCCAGCTCGAGCACGTCATTAAAGTGGGCGGAATTGATGCCGTAGGTATCTCAAACGATTTTGATATCGCAGGACATATCGAAACAGCAAAACTTAATAATAACAATGCCGAAGCTATAAAAAGCTCTATCCCTTGGTGGAAAAGGCACAAAGGGGTTCTAGGATTTGATGATCTGCCAAAGCACTATGTGATCCCTGAACTGAACAACGTGCGTCGATTTTTCACCATTCAGGCTGCGCTGGAAAAGAGAGGATACCCGGCCCGCCAGATAGAGAAAATCATGGGCGAAAACTGGGTGAGGGTTTTAACTGACGTCCTGGGCTGAGCCATTGTGAAATGACAAATAGTACATGACTTTAACAAAGTGATGTGTTTCCATAAAATAGGAAAGAATCAATATTTAAAAATAATAAATTTCTATTATTGAAACATCAATATTCGGGAGGCGTTATGAAATATAGAAATATATTTATGTTATTATTATTTTTCAACTGTTTTTCCCTGGGTTCACCCGCTGTTATCGACTATGATATTTTAATCAGAAATGGCATGGTGTTTGATGGTTCCTTTAAGCAGGCATTTAGAGCAGATGTAGCTATAAAAGATGGTAGAATCGTAAAAGTGGCAAAATCTATTAAGGGGAAAGCAAAAAACGTTATCGATGCTCATGGACTGTATGTCTCCCCTGGCTTTATTGACATCCACACACACGTGGACAGCGGAATGAATTTCCCAGACAACAAAGCCTGTTTAAATTATCTCAAACAAGGTGTTACAACTGTCGTGGTTGGCCACTGTGGTAGAAGCGCCTGGCCACTATTTGAAGAAATGGATGATCAAGTCAAGCGTTGGTCAAATGAGGGGATAGGACCGAACGCAGCACTTCTTGTGGGCCATGGCCAAGTACGGGAAACCATAATGGGAATGGAAAACAGAAAACCCTCTTCCGAAGAATTAGAAAAGATGAAAGCGCTTGTAAAGCAGGCCATGGATCAGGGGGCATATGGCATTTCCACCGGTCTTGAGTATATTCCCGGTTCCTTTGGGAAAACCGATGAAATAATTGCTTTGGTGAAGGTTGTAGCACCCTATGGTGGCATCTACCATACCCATATGCGGGACGAAGGGGATAAGTTAATGCTCCTTGAAGCAGTCAAAGAAACCATTGAAATTGCCAGGACGACAGGTGTACCAACTCATATTTCCCATCTCAAGGCCTCAGGAAAAAAGAGCTGGGGTCAGATTAAAGAAGCCTGCGCGCTCATTGAGCAGGCACAAAGGCAGAACATTAAAATCACAGCAGACCAGTATCCTTTTCGTTTCGGAGGGAATTCCCCATACAAGCCGTTAATCCCCAGTTCTGCCTGGCTTGGAGAGAAAAACCAGGATCTGATCAATTCTTCGGATATTGAGAAAATCTTCGACCATCTCAGTGACACACATTTAATCGAACTGTATCTAAAAACTACTTCTTTTTTTTCTGTTACCAAACAGCAAGAACAGTACTTAAAAAATCTTCCTAGAAAGAGATTGGTGGAATTGGTGAGCAGGAATCTGATCAGCCTTTCAGATTTTCATGGACCAGGAAATGAGCGCGGGAGGACGTTGTTTTTAATACGTATGGCTGATCCGATTGAAGCAGAGAAAATACGCCAACAGGTTGTTGATTATATTGATGAAAATTCAGGACCTGAGAACTGTTATATTGTTCTATGCCCAAAAAAAGACTTTGAAAGAAAGACTTTAAAAGAAGTAGCTGGGATTACCGGAAAATCCATTGCCGATACCGCCATTGAGCTGGGACTCATGGGAACCAGATGTATTACCAAAAAATATAGTGAAGAGGATGTTGAATACATCATGAAAAAGGACTATGTCGCTACCGGAAGTGATGGCATTACTCCATTTTTTGGAAATGGACTTTATCACATTCGTTCCTACTCTACCTTTCTACATAAGATCAAAAAATATGTTCTTGAGAGAAAAACCATTTCTTTACCCCACGCCATTCGATCCCAGACTTCTTTACCAGCCAGCATAATGAAATTTAAAGACAGAGGCTGGATACGTGATGGATATAAAGCAGATCTAGTAATTTTGGATCTGAAAAATATCAATAATAATGCTTCCATCTCGAATCCACATCAATACAGTGAAGGTGTTGAATATCTGTTTATCAATGGTCAAATAATAATTAAGAAAGGAAAATTTACCGGTAAGCTTTCTGGAAAGATACTTCCACTTGAAAATTGACCAAAGATGGGTGCAGGTCAGTTTGTGCCTTTCGATTGACTCAAATACACATATCTCTAAAGATTATTTCAATATAAAATCTGCAGTCTTCTCTATGGTTTTTATTGCGTTTTTATCGATGATTTTGATTTTAAATGTATATTTACCAGGTTTTAATGGAGACAAAGGAACTTCAGTTCCTCCAGATATTGCCTGCCCTTCCTCAACTTTTTGCACGATTTCTTGTGCATTTAGCCTATATGTTCCTTCAGGAGCGACGATGAAATATTCAACTTGTAACGAAGTTTCTCCGTTGGCCAACTTCGCATTATAAATCTGAAAAAAAACATTCAGAGATTCGTCTGTTCTAAAAACAGTATTAAATAATGGAGTTATTTTGACTTGACCGAAGACATAAGGATTGAATTCCTCTTTTTCTTTGCCTGTTTTTTTGATCTGTAAAACCTTTGGAGACAAAATCAAAGTGCTTGTGGTCAATTCATCGGTCAAAAAATCCGGAACATTTAAAGAAGCTTTTACGAGAGTCTGCTTCTCTGTATCTTTACTGCGTACCCCTAGGTAAAGTGTGTATTTATCGGCATGTGCCGGAACTCCAAAAGAGGCTAAGCATTGACCTCCGCTGATCTCCTCCTGTTTTACTTGTTTTAAAAAATCTTCTTTCCATCCATTTTCTCCTTCCAATCGTCCAAAAAAAATGATTTCTTCACCCTTTTTTATATTTGATTTTTTTGAATCAATCTGAAACAGAAAATAAATATAAGTTGACTCATTCAAAGCTTGTGAAAAATGAGGCATCCATTCGAAATATATCTGTTCATTGGTTTCCCCTGAAGAAATGAAATCATTGATCAATTTGCCTTCGAAAGAATTATCATCAAGATTAAATTTAAACTTGGGCAATTCTTTTAAATCAGCGTTGTACTGGACAACTTTGGGGAAAATCTCCATGGCACGCAGAATATTTTGCGGTGTTTGATAATCCAAATCATAGCCATACTGATACTGCCTGAAAGTAACCCGAAAAGGAACAATCAGTCCCAAATCCGGCATGGCATGATAGATCCAGATTTGAGGAGGGACCTCCAGTTGACTGCCACCGATGGAACTTGCTCTCCTTCCGCCCGCCATTCCTTTTGATTGAGATGGCGGTCCTAATAACATATAGACTTTACCCATGTCGGAATCTATTTTTCGTTGAGGTCCATAATTAAAATTTTTATTAACGTACTCCAATCTTTTATACCATTCCTCTTTAAACTCATTTTCTTTTGTTTGGGGTGAGGGATCTCGCATGGCCCAAAAAAGTTCAATAAATGCATCTTTCTCCTTATCGGTTTTGAGTGCTTCAAATTTCTTCTCTTCTTCAGAAGATATGATTAACTTGACTTCCTTTTTCAACCAATCTTCGTATTTATTACCTTTTTTCTTTTCAATGGCCTGGCTTTGGGTACTTAAAATAAGAAAAAATAGGAGAGATACTAGATAATAGGGTGGTTTTTTCACTCCAACCTCCTCAGATAGGCTTCAGTTTTTTGGGATCATTTTACTTTAAAATTAACCCTTTTTTCGATGGTTACTCCCGATATGATATCTTTCACTCGAACCACAAGAGTGTATGTTCCTGGAAAGAAATTGACAAGATTATACTTCGCTCCACCATTCAACAATGTTTCTTTTTGACTTTCAGGAATATGAAATTCTTGAGGCGTATCAATGGTTGCAATGACTTTCTCATCTTTTTCTATCTGATGAATGATCAGCAGCTCGGCCGTTTTTTGATCAACCATAAATGGAGGATGATAAATCTGGTAAAAGAAAACCAATTCGTCGTCGTTTTTGTACTCCGATAAAGTATTCGGGTTTATTTCTAAGTTGCCAAAAGTAAAAGGCCTTTCCTGTATTTTTTGAATTTTAATTTTTCCCGGAACCTTTAATTCCGTTTTTGACTGAGCATCAAGCGCTTTTATATTTTTTAAGTCAGGGACAATTTCTTCTTTTTTTATTTCAATCACCCGAATATCTCTTGCCAAGATAACGCTACTCAAAGCGAATTTTTTCGTTGAGAAATCAAGAACTTCAATTCTTTTATCTGTATAGCCCACATTTCCACTGTATTCATCCCAAGCAACCAAATGAAGAAAATATTCTCCGGGTTTTAATGTCACATGTTGCTTGTATTGATAATAATCTGTAATTCTCCTTTCATACGTATCTCTTTTCAGGTTCATTTCTAAACTGTCGTTTTTTTGATAAACAATTCCCTCTTTATCCTTGATCTCAATAAAGAAATTGACTTTTCCAACGTATCTCTCATCTTTTTCGACAAATTTCAATTCTTTAGCCGCTATTTCGATACTTATAGGCATGAGAGTATAACCATCAGCTCCAATAATATAGCTGTTTTGTGATACAAATGACATCATAGTTAGGGACTCTTTTGCAATCACAATCCCCTTTCTCAAGCGAGAGTTTCTTTCTACTTCTTCTAAAAGTTCACCTCTCGATTTCGTGAGTTCTGCCATCAGTTGGAGCTGCTCCAAAGGATTTACAAGCAAGTCTTTATCTGTTGATCCCGGGACGAGAAGATTCGAAGGTTCATAGCCTACATTTCTGGCTTCCATCGATGAGTTCCGGAGAGCATTTGCTAGAGAAGGATTTGTAACGAGTTGGTATTTGCCCGAATTGTAATAATTAACAAAGGTAAAGTCGATACGACTAGATCTTGTTTTCAATCCAGGAATATACTTGTAGGTCCATATTACTGCAGGGAATTCCGCCGTAGGGGCTGATACGCCAAACAAAAATCCACGGCTTCCGCTGGGATTTGATTCAATGAAATCGGCAGGTCCAAACATGATATAAATTTTTCCTCGATCCGACCTCCAACCTGCTGTCCCTTCAAAAAAATTCTGATTTGCATATTCAATCCTTTTGTAATGCTCCTTTCTAAACTCATTTAATGCTGTTTCCGGCGTGTAGTCTCGTCTTTTCCAAAAGCTTTTGATGAAATATTCTCGATGTTCATCCGTTGTCATGCTCTTAAAGACTTTCTTCTCTTTTTGAGATATGATGTAGATGGCTTCTTCATTCAACCACTTCCTGTATTTTTTAGGTAATCTTTGTTTCTTTTCATTGTCTATACTTGCAGAATCAAGAAGAACCGGGCTTAGAACAAAAGACAAGATGACAAATAACAACATAAATTTACTCATATTTTTCATTTGTGTTCCTCTCCATCCAGTCATTTTGCTAAAGAAAAAAAAATACAGAAAAAGGATTTATCGTCCCTATCTGGTTTTTAGATACTTTACCAATTGTTTGGCCACCTCAACATTTGAATCTTCCGGAGCCAGCTCCAAATATTTTTCTAGATTTTTTATCGCCTCATCCTTATGGTTTTGATTGACATGAATCATTCCCAACTGATAATAGGCAAGGGCATAATCAGGCTTCAGCTCAACTGTCTTAGACAAAGTCTCTAAAGCATGGGGATAATTTTTAGTGTTGATCAAGCAGGCACCTAAATCATATAAAGCATCTGGATCTTCTGGACTTAATTCTGCGGCTTTTATATAATATGGAATGGCTTCCTTAAATTCTTTTTTAAGTCCGTATATCTCTCCTAATTTTTTATAGGCTGAATAGCTGTCTGGTTGTATCTCGAGCATTTTCATATAAGCAACAATGGCTTCATCATGTTTTTCCATTTTATAGTAGGTTACACCCAGATTATAAACATAACTAGGCTCAAAAGGCTCTTTTTCACTTGCTCTTTGGAAGGATTGTATCGCTTCTTCATATTTTCCCTCTTCAAACAATCGAAGACCTTCCTCAAAATCATCTTCCCCTGGGGATTTGCCAATATGATAGTTTCCTTCTTCCATCTCTAAGCTTACTTTAGTCAAAATCTCCATCCTGACTCTTTTCTCGATTATCACTGGCAAATATCCATCTTTTTCTGCTTTGATTTGATAATACTCAGGCTGCAAGCCAATTTGAAAAAATTCACCTTTGTCGTTCGTCTTGAGCGTATATTTTACTGCAGAATACCGGGTTGAACTTAGAGTAATCGTTACGCCTTCGATGGGATTTCCCATTTTGTCTTTGACAAATCCTCTTAATCGCCCTGGGGTGGATCCAAAAAAATTTAAGGAAAAAACCAGAATGATTACAGCTACTAAAATCGTCTTTCTATTCATCACTATTTCCTGCCTATGTTTTTATTGTATAAGAAATATAAATCCATGTCTATTTTTTCTTCTTCATCCGCTCATAAACGATTTTTTCAAACTTGTCTCTAAGTCGAGTCTGTACGCTGGTCATGGGAATAACCTTCCCGTTGATGATAACCTTTTGAACTCTGGAACTCATCTGAATAGGACTGCCTTTCCAGATTACTACATTCGCCGTCTTACCCACTTCCAGAGAGCCAACCTGATCATCAATGCCCAGAATCCTAGCCGGGTAGATGGTGATGGCTTTGATCGCTTCCTCCTCGGAGAGACCGTGAGCTATTGAAAGGCTGGCCGGAACAGGGAGGTTTCGAACATTGTGACTGTTGACTCCAAAACCCCACTGATCAAAACAGAAAAGGACTCCCTTGGCGGAGAGTACAGCCGCTGTCTGAAAGTTCAGATCAAAAGGCTCCCATCGCTGGGGTAAAGATGTGGTTCCTGCCCAGATCACTGGGATTTTTTCTGAAGCTACTTGGTCGGCAAACTTCAGGATATCCTTAGAGGCATAGATGATTCCCTTCAAATTGTATTCCTTGATTATCCGGAGAGCATTGCGAATGGTTACCTCATTATTTGTGACAAAGACTCCAGGTACCTCACCTCTAATGACTGAGACAAGTGCCTCCATTCCCAAATCTCGTTTGAAGGGCTCTTCCTTGTCCTCTCCTCTTTTTAAGGCCATAATCGCTTTTTCATCGTAGAGTTTAGCCTGATTTAGCTTATCCCTAATAAGGGCGTTAATTCCAGGCAACGTCGTCGGATAATTCCCTGGCCTCTTGGGCCCAAAAGAGACCTGCCCCTTGGCTCCCATGTTGAAGATATGGGCCACATCCTTCTTGATGACCATATCCTCTGCCAAAGTCCCTTCAAGATTCATCACCACAGCTTTCCCGTTGATGACGTTCAAGATCCCACTTATGGTCATCACAGTAGTCACGCCGCCAATCCGGGTCACTTCAATGGTACTGTCCTCGGGATTGATGGCGTCATAGGGATCAATTTGTGATGTCGTCACTCCCAGCTCATTCATATCGTTTCCAGCACCGGGGTAGCCGGTGACGCCGACGGCTGTCATCACAGCCACAAACCCTGGATATACGGCCATGCCCTCCGCATCGATGATTTTCGCATCGGAAGGAGCCTCGATCTCGGTGCCGATTTTAACAATTTTTCCTTCCTGGATGAGCAGGCTCCCCTTATGAATTGGATCTCCAACAACTGGTACAATCTTCCCGTTGCGGATCAGAATGGTCTCCTGAGGATACGCAAAGAAAACCAGCAGAAAAAACAGGAAAAATATCCTGGAAAAGCAGTTTCTTTTACTCATGAGTAACTCCTTTCACAGAAACGCTATGCTTTTCGTAGTCAAAGTAGATTTTGCCCTCGATAATCGTCATGATACATTTGCTTGTGGAATCTAAAGGATGCTTGTTAAACACTGCAATGTCTCCATCCTTCCCCTCTTCTATGCTCCCAACAAGATCCTGCATCTCCAGAGATTTGGCCGGATTGATGGTGATCATTTTGAGGACTTCCTCTTCAGGAATATCGTTGTACTTAAGAACTTTAGCGGCATTCAGATTCAGGTAACGCCCTTCATCCGGGCTATCGGAGTTTATCACAATGTTGACGCCCGCATCATGCATGATCTTAAAGCCATAGGGGCAGCCATCATAACTTTCCTCTTTAAAGCCCCACCAATCAACCCATCCGCCGAAAGAAACACCTGCTTCTGCCATGACATCAGCAACCTTGTAGCCATCGACACAGTGACTCAGCTGCTTGAGATCAATGCCGAATTCCTTGCAGAAATTAATGACCCAGACAATCTCATCGGCACGGTAGGTGTGACAGTCGACAGTGAGTTTTTTCTCCAGGACCATCTTCAGGGTTTCCATCTTCAGGTCTTTTCTGGGAGGCATTAGATCTTTTTTCGTTCCGGCAGCTTTCCCCTTTCCGTATTCGTCCCATTTGGCCTTGTATTCCTGGGCTTCGATGAAAGCCTTACGCATCACATAGGCGTTTCCCATCCGAGTGGAAGGTATCTGATTCTTTTCTTTACCATAGAAGCGTTTGGGATTCTCACCCAATGCCATCTTTAACTGATGACGGACTCCTTGGACGATCATCTCCTCAACAAGGCCGTTGTACTTGAGTTTGATAGTGACATTAACTCCTCCAATGACATTGGCACTGCCATGCATGGTCTTCACAGTGGTAACACCCCCTGCCAGTGTAGTCAGAATATTATGAGCCTCAGGATCCAAGGCTTCCTTCATCCAGACTTGGGGAGTGACCGGATCGGTCATCTCGTTGATATCGGCAAAATCAAAGGCGATATGGGAGTGGCTGTCGATTATGCCCGGCATCACATACTTTCCCGTACAATCGATCACCTCGAGACCAGGGGGGACCGGCACATCTTTGCCGACAGCAACGATCTTCCCCTTCTGGATGATAACTGTGCCGTTTTCGATAACGCCTTTTGTAATAGTCAGAATCGTTCCCCCTTTAAGAGCCAGGTCCTGAGCCCCAGCACCCGCTGCAAACAGCACAATCACGGTAAACAGGAAAATAAACTTTTTTTTCATGTTCTTCTCCTCTTCTCTTGATTTTTGTAATTCCAATTTATGGTTTGATTTAAACTTATTTGAATCCTTACATCCGAAAAGAATTTTTGGCTTTGCATAAGAGTTACTTTATACAATGATTACAAAAAACAAACAAGCTAACTTATAAAAAACCTGATCTCATAAAGAGACTCTTTTAGAACTCTGATTTTCCTGAATTTTTTAAAAAAAGAAAGTCCTGCCCTAATTAGGGCAGGACTTTTATCTGAATCTTGATCAGCACTTAGAATTAGAACATGAATCTGACTGACAATTGAGCGATTCGATCACCTATCATTCTGGAAGACACTCCGAAATTAGCATTTCCATACGTCATAGATGGAAATTGCCAGAACTGGCTGTGCAAAAGGTTGAACACATCTAGAATCAACGTAACGGTATAATCTCTTTTTCCACCAGGCACAATCATGCTCTTCTGCAGGGAAATGTCAATGTTGTAGGTAGGATCCCATGTGAAAGCGTTTCTGTCCGTTATGTTCTGGTCGTAGTAGGTCAGGTCTCCTGGAGCAGTAGGAGGATTAGGAGCTGCGAACAGGGACGAGTCAACATAGGGCCTTCCTGCGTTCCACTTGATAGCTTCGTTGTAATTGTCTCCTCCCAGCCAGAGTGGTCTATCACTACCCCATTGTCCATCCATATTGTAATCTTGGTCAGGCCCACTTCCTGTAAATATGCCAAAATGCGTACCAGAAGTAAAATGGTAGGAAACTCCGAGCTGCCAACCTCCGACTAAATTCTTCAGCATCCAGCTTTCAGAGTCTCTGAAGAATGGAACCTCCCATACCAAACCGCCGACGATCCGGTGTCTGTGATCATATTCGGAGTAATGATAATCTATGTCCCAAACTGATTCTTCGATACCTTGACTTAATGCTATACCTTGGTAAAGAGAGTTAAGATCCTTTGAGACACTAAAGGTGTAGGATGTGTACCAGGACCAACCGCCAGAAAATCTCTTGGTCAGAATGAGCTGAGCACCATGATAGTTCGAATAAAAGCTGTTTGTTCTGTAATTTCCGTCGCGTATGGAGATGTAAGGATTGAGCCCATCGTATGTTCCGTCCGCTGCGTCACCTGTGAGCCTGTTGAGGCGTATGATGGCTCCGATTTTTCGGCCTGCGGAACCTGTGTAATCCACTTCAATGCTGAAAACAGGAGTAATCTCTCTCTGGATTCCGATCATCCAATTGTGCGCCATCTGAGGCCTCAGGTTGGGGTCCATCCATCTTAAGGAAATCCTAACGTCGCCAGCAGCTTCTACAGGTACCACATTTCCTGGCATTTGGGCATAGAAGTCGGCTGTTCCGCCCCATGGGGTTCCCGTGAATGAATTAAAGGCAAAGTCTGGATAATTAAAACGGTCGTTCTCGTAGGAGCGATTCATCTGTCTGTCATAGGAAATCCCATAACCTGCCCTGAGCGCTGTCATCCCATCTCCTGTGAGGTCGTAGGCAAAACTGACTTTAGGGCCAAAGTTTCCGAAGTAGTTGTTCCAGAGGCCTTTACCCATGATCTGCCGTCCATCGAAGATCGTGTAGGTAATACCTTCATCGTTCCATACGCCTTCGATCATTTCATTGTTTAGAAAACCCTGCTGTGTCCCAAAAGCCGGTTGGTTAATACCGACACCGGAATACTCATCAGGAACAGAATAAAATTCCCATCTCAGTCCGAAAGAAAAGGTCAGTCTGTCACTGACTCTCCAGTCATCCTGAGCAAACAATCCAATCTCGAAGCCTTTCCATTTCCTGTCCGTGAGGCCGAATCCTGTTTTCCATTCACCAGTAGGATCGCCAGGTAAATACGGGTTTTCTTTATTGTCAGGGGGATCTGCTCCGAGGATCATGTAGGAAACTGGGGCATTAGCAAGAAATTCTATGCCGCTATCATAAATGTAGTATCCGTTCACCAGGGCATCAAAACTGGAGTTGACATTCCAAAGTCTGAACTCTCCACCGGTTTTAATGTTGTGATCTCCTAACTGCATGTTCAACACATCGGCCAATTGATAGGTCGAATTGATCTGTGTCATAGGATATCCAGTGTCCCCAAAACCCAAAAGCTCATCATCGAAACTGAAATAAGTAATGCTTTCGTCATTGGTTTCCCATTCCCAGTTATCCCTGTGATAACCGAGTCTGACCTCGTTGTACATAGTGGGGCTGAAGATATGGAGCCAGGTCATTCCGCCAGTGTGAAACTGGGTAGGTCGAACAACCTGCTCTCCTGGTAACCAATAATAGTCGAATCCGGCTTTATCCTCTCTAAAATTATATATCCAGCGGAACGCAACTCTGTCTTTTTCATTGAAGATATGGTCGAGCTTGATCCCAACACTAATGGCTTTGTAAGAGTCTGTGTAGGACATGGCAGCTCTTCCATAATCGGCGATACCATCACCGTTTTTGTCCGAGAAATCATAAGTGGGAACAGGATATGCAGATTGATACTTGTCAAAAAATTGCTTTGCTGGTCCTACGGCTGTAGCGATGGCATCAGGAGTTAAGAAAAATTGGGAAGTAACTTGGTCCATTTCCTGTTTGGAAATCTCGAACGTCCCAAAGAAAAATGTCTTGTCTTTGACGATCGGGCCTCCTAAAGTCGCTCCGAACTGGTATCTATTGAGAGGCGGTCTTTCGTTAGTCAGCCAGTCTGCGGATCTGAAGAATCCACCGCCTCCTCTGTAAAATCCCCAGGCGCTTCCGTGCATATCATTGGTTCCCGATCTCATGACCACATTCAGAACACCGCCAGAAGTTCGACCGTACTCTGCGTTAAAATTGTTGGTAATTAGCCTGAATTCCTGGATTGCTTCCACTGGAAGCATTGTGGTTTCCATCGTGTTATCGGTCATATCGTTGTTGTTCATACCGTCAATCATGTAGTTGTTGGACTCGCCTCTCATCCCGTTTATAGCATACCCATCTCCTCCGAGCGTGGGGGCATTAGGCTGAGTTCCAGGTGCATACGCCATCAGGTTCATGTAGTTTCTATTGGCTTGAGGATAGGCCAAGAGTTCTTTCTCAGTGAAGACTGTAGAAACTTCTGTCCTAGTGGTCTCAATAAGGGGAGTCACTGCAATGACAGTAACTTCCTCCTCCAATGTTCCTAATTCTAACTTGAGAGGGACTGTTGCTTGAGCTCCACCATGCAGCTCAAGACCTTTCCTGATTGTTGTTTTAAAGCCCGCTAATTTAGCTGTGAGCTCATAAAATCCACGAGGCAGCCTTTCCAAACGATATCTTCCACTTACATTTGTGACCGTACTTTGAGTCAACCCAGTTTCAATATTGCGCGCCGTCACTTCCACCCCTGGGAGTGACTCCCCTTCTTCATCACTAACTGTTCCGACAAAGGTCCCCACCTCTCCAGTTTGGGCAGAAACAAGTGAGAAGACCAAAAGCAGAAAAAACGAAAAGATTGAAAACTTCTTAATTTTCATCCAAATTATCTCCTTCTTCTTTGTTGATTGATACTTTTTCAAATCATAAGAATTGGACTAAATTTTTCCTAAAACCCACTGAGCACGATTCCTCTTCTTTTTGATTTAACTTCCTAAACCAAAAATCATAAGATCCATGCTCAAACCCATAGCCTAAATTTTTCTCTTTTCCTATAGACACCTCCTCTTATTAAAATAAAATTCCTTGTTAAAAAGTAAAAATTATAAAATCTCTCATTCCATTCTGCTCGATTTATATATATGTATGTATCTAGCAATTTTCATGCCAGATTTATCTTACTATTCCTTCTTTCTAATACAATGAAAATAAAGGAGTTATAAATTTGTCACTTCTACAAATTTTTTTAATTTATCCAAAAGATTGGATATTTAATTCAAAAAAATGGTTTTTTGTTGAAAAGAAACCCGTTGAAACCATTCATGATTCGATTCATTCAGCGACGCCGCAATCTTGCCTCCCATTGAACTAATGCCTTTTTTGCCCGGATTTTTCTTGTGGTATCATCCTCTGGAGTCTTTTCTAAATACAATTTCAAATAATAGATGGCTTCCTTCAAGTATCCGGTTTTCTCTAAGATAACAGCATAATCAAAATAGGTCACAGGGGAAGGATAGAGTTCCACAGCCTTCTTGAAACTCTCTCGTGTTTTCTCAAAATTCCCCAGAGAATCATAGCTAAAACCAATCTCATGGTAGATCCTGTAGTCACGGGGATATTCTTGCATTAATCTCATATAGATTTTCAAGGCATCTTCATTTTTTCCAGTCGCAGCAAAGCTATAGGCGTACCTGAATTGAAGAGTTTTATTTTCAGGTTCAATCTCAACAGCTTTCTCAAAATAGCTTATAGCCTCTGTCCATTTTCTCATCTTCCACATTATCGTGCCTGCTATGAACAAAGCATCAAAATCTCCGGGATTAAGCGTTAAAATGATCAGACAAGTTTCTAAAGCCTCCTTATTCCTTTCGGCTTTCAGATAGAAAAAATTTAATCGGGAAAGAATGACCATGGAATCTGGGATTTTTACTCGACCTTGTTCCAAGAGCCGAATGGCTTCTTCCATTTTCTCCATTTTTTGGTATGTAAGTGCCAAATATACATAATTCCACGGCGCCTCGGGATTTGAGAGGAGAAGCTCTTGATAATATTTTGCAGCACCTTGAAAATCCCCCTGAAATTCATGCATTTTCGCTCGAAAGTATTGGCGATATTCTGCAATTTTGTCTTTGGGGTCCGGCAGTTTTTTCTTCAAAGTGATACCTGATAACTCTCCCGCTAAATAACCTAGGGACCGTAATTTTGCCTCCTCCTCCCGAGTTAATCTTTTTTTCCCAGGTGCCTTTTTCGATGAGTATTTTTCAATCATTTTGTCCAATTTCTCAATCATACTCACAGCTATCCTTTTTTCCTCTTTTATGAGATTTCTTTCTTCTTTGGGGTCAGTTTGCAGATTATACAATTCGGGTTTTGGAGCCTTGATATATTTCCATTCATCAGCAATCACCCCAACGAGTTCTGACCAGCCATAAGTTTCTCTGGGTGAATAAGTCTCGATATAAGAAGAAAGATCCTCATTTTTTCGTCCTGTTATGTAAGACAAAAGACTCTCTCCCTGCACTTCCTTACTGACTTTAATCTTCAGTATATCCAGAATCGTTGGCATGATATCGATCGATCTCACTCTTGATTCTATAACTAATTCCTGAGGAAGATGCTTTGGAGAACAAAAGATGAATGGGACTTTCATCGTGACATCATAAACGTATAGTCCATGATCGACTTCATTCTTCTCCCCAAATGCCTCTCCATGATCACCGACCAGGATGACCAACGTGTTATCAAAGATATTTTTTTCTTTGAGTTTTGCTATTGCTTTGCCAACATAATGATCCATGTAGGCGATTTCACCATCATAAGGGCTGTCTGAAAATTGATCTTTAAACGGGGAAGGCGGATCATAAGGGCTGTGAGGATCAAAAAAATGGAGCCAGCAGAAGAATTTTTGGTCATAGTTTCCGTCTAACCAATCCGAAAAAACAGCAAAGACTTTTTCAGCCTTTCTTTCTGACCTGAAATTCTTCAACGCTAACTCTGCATGGAACTTATCATCGTAAACATCGAAACCTTGATTGAGGCCAAAACGGGAATCAACAGTGAAGGAACTCACAAAGGCCGCTGTTTTGAACCCCTTGTCTTTCAAGATTTCTGCAAGGGTCAAATAATCAGAATTCAGGAAATAAAATCCGTTATTATGAACTCTATGATAGATAGGGTAGGTTCCCGTCAAAATGGAACAGTGAGAGGGCAGAGTCAGAGGAACCTGGCAATAGGCATTCGCAAATCTTACTCCCTTTGAAGCTAATAAATCCAAGTTTGGTGTTTTTGCCTTCTCATAGCCATAGCAGCCGATTCTGTCAGCACGCGTAGTATCCAGAGTTACAAGGAGGACATTTAAGTTGCCATCTTTTCTGACTTTGTTTGCCGCTTTCAAAAAATTGAAAAAAACACAAACAGAAATCAGGATGACCAGTAAAGGAATCAATCCAAATCGTTTTAATTTTTTTTTGGGTTCAGTCTTGGACCAAAACATAGTCTTATCTCCCCATTTGTTTATCTTATAAGAAATTTAGGGCTGAAATTGATAACACAATTCTTTCAACGTAGTGGGAGGCGTGCCTCCCATTGGGTCAACGCCTTCCTCGCTTGCTCTTTTCTGGAAGTATTACCCTCACGCGTCGTTTCTAGATACAGCCTCAAATAATGGATGGCTTCTTTTAAGTCCCCACTTTTTTCCAGGACAACAGCAAAATTGAAATAGGTGTTAGGAGAAGGATTGAGATCAACGGCCTTCCTGAGGTTCTCCAGGGCTTTTTCCGAATCTCCCATTGAGTCATACAGTATTCCAAGTTCACGATAGACTGTAGGATCGTCAGGGTATTCCTCTTTTAAATGCAGATAGACTTTCAGGGCATCTCTCCCTCTATCAAGGGCGGTTAAGCAATAGGCGTACTGCATCCTGAGCGATTTATTTTCCGGTTCAATCTCCAAGGTCTTCTTAAAATAATCTAAAGCTTCCATCCACTTCCCCATCTTTACAAGGGTAATTCCCGATATATACAACGCATCAAAATATTTCGGGTCTATCCTCAAGATGACCTGACTTGTTTCGAATGCTTCTTCAGGTTTTATTTTCTTCATGTAAAACAGGCTGAGTCTTGAAAGAATAACTATTGAATCGGGAATCCCTTTTCTTCCCTGCTCCATGATTTGGATAGCCTCATCGAGCCTCTCCATTTTTTCGTACAAGTGGGCCAGGTGAACATAATTCCAGGGGATATCGGGATTTAAACGCAATAACTCCTTATAATTCCTTTCTGCTCTTTCATAATCTTTCTCATATTCATACCTTCTGGCATGAGCAAACATGCTGTATTCGTTGATTTTATCTTTGGGATCTGGGAGATCCTTTATTGAGGTTCCCCCTGAAAATTCGCCTGCTATATAACCCAGGGATCGCAATCGCGCCTCTTCTTCACGGGTTAGTTTCCTTTTCCCTGTTTCCTTCCCAGAGGAGTATTTCTCTAATAAAGTGTTCAATTCCTCAATCATACTCGCTGCAATTTTTTTCTCCTTGTTGTAGACATTTTTCTCCTCTTGAGGGTCGGTTCTCAAATTGTACAATTCAGGTTTGGGAGCCTTGATATATTTCCAATCTCCATTAATCAGGCCTGTAAGTTCCGACCACCCGTAATATTCTCTGGGCAAGTAGCTTTCTATATACGAAGGAAGATCATCTTTTTTCCTGCCAGTCATATAAGGCAAGAGACTTACTCCCTGGACTTCTTCAACAGACTTAATCTTCAGCATATCCAGGACAGTAGGCATAACGTCAATCAATCGAACTTTTGAATCAACAACCAATTCCTGAGGAAGATAATTTGGCAAATAAAAAATAAAGGGAACTCTCATAGTGACATTGTAAATGTAGAGTCCATGGTCGACTTCATTTTTTTCTCCCAACGCCTCTCCATGATCACCTACCAGGATAACCAAAGTGTCACCGATGATATTTTTCTCTCTGAGCTTGTCTATCGTCTTCCCAATATAATGATCCATATATGCGATTTCGCCGTCATAGGGCCTGTTTGAATACTCTTCTTTAAAAGGAGAAGGAGGATCATAAGGGATGTGAGGATCAAAGAAATGAACCCAGCAGAAGAATTTTTGGCCATAATTTTCATCCAGCCAACTCGAAAAAGAAGTAAAAACTTTCTCCGCCTTTCTTTCAGACATAAAATTTTTAAGGACTCTTCCCTCGAGAAAATTATCATCATAAAAATCAAATCCCTGATCGAGGCCAAATCGGGAATCAACGGTGAAGGAGCTTACAAAGGCAGCTGTTTTAAACCCGTTGTCTTTTAATATTTCTGCAAGAGTCACAAAATCTGAATCTAGATAATATGAGCCATTATTATGCACTCTGTGAAAAATTGGGTATGTTCCTGTCAATAATGAACTGTGGGAGGGAAGAGTCAGAGGAACCTGGCAATAAGCATTCGCAAACCTCACTCCATTCGAAGCCAACAAATCTAAGTTCGCCGTTTCCACCCTTTCATAACCATAACAACCGATCCGGTCAGCCCGGGTAGTATCCAGAGTTACAAGGAGAACGTTCAGCTCACTGTTTCTAGTAATTTTTCTTTGTGGTCTTGAGAAGATGGCGTAGAAAGCTACAGCAATAATAATGATGAAAAGAGGCATGAGATACAAAAGGGCAGTTTTCTTTCGGCGTTTCTGGGTTTCTTTTTCTATCGAACGTTCTTTTTGCTGAGGGAGAGTCTGAGCTACTGTTTTCTTCCTTCTTGCCTTTTTTCTGCTGTTTTTTGACATAATATTGTAATCATTATATTG
>SDBT01003601.1_pt1 | contig 26690 bp, 21 predicted proteins | sample 2277101 | NCBI WGS metagenome assembly SDBT01 (sample SAMN10404973, study PRJNA504765) | marine sediment metagenome | isolation source: marine sediment core GS10_PC15, 103 cmbsf | place: Arctic Ocean: Southern Knipovich Ridge | collected 2010 | reverse complement strand
ATTGTCCTTGTAAGCTTTTCAGAAGTCTTGCTGGCAACGAAGATAATAAGGCCCACAGCCAATATTGGCAAGGTCCATTTGAAACCAACTCCCTTGATTCCCCAAAGCAACAACGAGATAAGAACAGTTGCAATCAGGGCGACTTTGCCAAAATCACCGAGCTCTTTACGATTTGGATGCCAATTGATTTTTAATAATGCCATCTTAAATATTCATCTTTGTCCAAAATAATTTAATCCAATTCGAACTGAGCCTTATATTTTTCCACATCGCGGGGCGCGGCCTGCGGCTGTTCGTCTTTGAAAAGCAGGTAGTCTTCAAGAACCAGAACATCCATATCGGTAGCCATAAAACAGCGATAGGCGTGCTCGGGGCTGCAGACTATTGGTTCTCCACGTATATTGAAACTGGTGTTGATAATCACGGGACAACCGGTTTTGTTCTTAAACCGGGACATCAAACGATATAGTTTTTTATGTCGCCGGCTGTCAACGGTTTGTACCCGCGCCGAGAAATCTACATGCGTAACAGCCGGTATAATACTGCGCTTGAGGGGCAACTTGCCAAATCCTTTCAGTGATTCATAAGTTCTTTCCTGCTCGCAGCGTTTGTTTTCCTGAACCGGGGCCACCAGCAACATATACGGGCTGTCTTCTTCGGGGCGCATCTTGAAATAATCACTCACGTCTTCCCTGAGTACACAAGGGGCAAAAGGACGAAAAGACTCCCGGAACTTGATCTTCAGGTTCATTATCGATTGCATTTTTTCACTGCGGGCGTCGCCGATAATGCTGCGGTTTCCCAGGGCGCGCGGACCAAACTCCATGTGTCCCTGAAACCAGCCGATTACCTTTTGCTCGTTTATCAGTTCCGCCACCTTTTCAATCAGTTGTCCTTCATCCGGATAGAAATGAAACTTGGCGCGAGCGGAGTCGAGAAACAGGCGGATTTGTTCGTTGCTGTAAGCAGGCCCTAACAAAGATGCCCGCTGTTTATCGTGACCATCAGCATGGCGCTCGTTGTCCAGCAACTGGTACCATACTAACAGGGCCGTCCCCAATGCGCCCCCGGCATCACCGGCAGCAGGCTGAATCCAGATATTATCAAACGGCCCTTCTCGCAGGATACGCCCATTGGCAACGCAGTTCAAGGCGACGCCACCCGCCAATACCAGGTTTTTCATTCCCGTCCGGCAATGTACATGCCTGGTGGCCCGAAGCACGGCCTCTTCGGTAACCGCCTGGATAGATGCCGCCATGTCCATTTCCCGCTGGGTGAGGGGCCCTTCGAGCTTCCGCGGCCGGCCGCCAAACAGCTTTTCAAACTTCGAACCGGTCATGACTGTTTTGTGGCAGTAATCAAAATACGACATATCCAGGCGGAACGAGCCATCGGGCTTAAGGTCGATTAGTTTTTCCATTATAAGGTCGCGGTACTTCGGCTCACCGTACGGTGCCAGCCCCATTAATTTGTACTCGCCTGAATTGACTCGAAAGCCAGTAAAGTATGTGAAAGCCGAATAAAGCAGTCCCAGAGAATGAGGGAAGTGTATCACATGCGTCAGTTCGATTTTGTTCCTGGTGCCGGTGCCAAAACTTGCTGTATCCCATTCACCAACACCGTCAAACGTCAGAATGGCCGCCTCTTCAAAGGGGGAAGGGAAAAAGGCACTGGCTGCATGAGATTCGTGATGTTCGGTAAATACGTATCGCCCCTTATACCTGCCCCCCAGAGCCTTATCCATTTCTCGGGGCAGATGCAGCTTTTGGCGCAGCCACAATGGTATGCCTGCCAGAAACTGCCGAAAGCCGCGCGGGGCATAAGCTATATAGGTTTCAAGCAGCCTTTCGAACTTCACGAGTGGTTTTTCATAAAATGCGACAAAATCGATTTCTTCCGCCTTAAGCCGGCCTGCCTGGAGACAATAGTCCACCGCATTGGACGGGAAGGCGGCGTCATGCTTTTTTCGAGTGAATCGCTCTTCCTGGGCGGCGGCAATTATTTGGCCATCGCGAACCAGAGCCGCCGCACTGTCATGGTAGAATGCAGAAATTCCCAGAATATCCAAACTCTAATATCCTAAATCTCGATACCCTTGGTAACTATCTCAAAATACAAAATGTCATTTTGAGCACCTCACTGTCATTCTGAGCGCGGCGAAGTCCCGGCGTGCCGGGAAGGAATCCGTTAAAAAATTTTGCGAGGCGATTCCTTCAACTTTTCAGCTTTTCTTTTTCTTCTTGCCCGAAGCGGAAGCATCTTTAACCTCAAGGCACTTTAGCTGTTTCTGGTCACGAATTACCAGCTTGCCATCCGCAAGGGCCAGGGGCGCCCACATTGACTCTCCTTTGAGAATCTTTTTCACCATGCCGAGTTCAGTATATTTTTCGGTCGTTGCCTTTACCAGATACAGGTGGCCCTTATCACCCTCGACGATGTAAATCATACCATCAGCCAATATCAGGCCGCCCCGGCCGAAGCTGGGCTTCCTGCGGGTCTTCCAGAGCACCTTGCCGTCGAGCGTCAGGCACATCAGGCCGTCGCGCCGCGAATTGCCGTTGCCGTTCATATACAGATGGTCCTCATACAGCAAGGCTGGGTGTATCTGGGCGTCGTATTGGTCCGTTTTGAATAGTTCGAAAACTTGAAACTTACCACGCTTGCGAACCACTTTTATCATAGCTGAACCCGCCTCGTAACCACCGGTTACAAATATGCGACCGTCGCCGATAAGCGTAACCGGCGGAATGGTGATTTTGCAGGCAATGCCCTTGTAGTTCCACAGAATCTCGCCCGTCTTGGCATCTATGCCGTACAGACCGCCTCCCTCAAACGGTGGTCCTTCATCTTCCTCATCTGGATCCTCATCCTCATCTTCACCCTCGTCAGGTGGGCTAAACGGTGTCATGAGGACTACCTGGTCCACTCCGTCAATGGTGGTCAGCATAGGTGAAGAGTATCCCGGGTCGCCACATAGTTGCGGCGTTTTCCACACGACCTCGCCGGTATCGGCATTGTAGGCCACAGCACCGGCTTTGGCACACTGGGGAGCCACTATCACCAAATCCTTATAACGCAGAGGCGACTGGGCAAATCCCCAGGTTGGGCACTTGGCGCCAAAATCGGTCTTGAAGTCTTTTGTCCAAACCGCCTTATGTGTCGAGCGGTTGATACAATACACGGTCCCCATCCCGCCGACGCAATAGACGTTCTTGTCGTCTATCGTCGGGGGATTACGCGAACCGTCAGAATCAAACTCACCCGGGTCCTTATTGGCAAAGCTCCAAAGCTCATTGCCGGTCTCAAGGTCATAGCAGCGTAGTATGTCTTCAGTGCTCTTGACCCGATCAAGTAAATAGACTTTACCGTCCCGAATCGCTGCTCCGGCAAATCCTTCACCCAAAGGCTTGGTCCACAGGACCTTCGGCCCACCTTTTGGCCAGGACTTTGCCAAACCGGTCTGGGGCGAGATGCCGTTACGGTCAGGACCGAGATACTGCAGCCAATCGGCCTGAACGACCCCAAAACTCACACTAATTAAAGAGACAATCGCTATAAGAAACCAACTTTTCATTTCTGACCTTTCTTTATCACCAAGGATTTGCATTTGGCTCCGCCCCCAGTTACAAAACTGAGGCAACAGCGGGCATTTTATCAAATTTGCCCCAACCAGGCAAGCATTAAAACCAAAAGCGGGTTTCTGGAAATTGGTTTACATTGTCAGGAGAAAGACTTATACTGACCATTGGTTCTACTGCAACAAATCTGTCTGGAGAGTCTGCAATGCAGAGAATAAGGCGAGCAGGCAATGGTTGATAAGTTAGTTACAATCGCTACATTCTGGGAATACTGGGAAGCTCATCTCGCAAAAGACAGGCTCCTGGATGCCGGAATCAACTGTTTTTTATCCGGTGAGAACTTTGTGGCCACATATTGGCTGTTAGCGGGCGCTGATAGAGGGATTAAACTGAAAGTAGCCGAGCCAGATGCTCCCGAAGCGATGAAAATACTCGAAGCCGACGAGCAGACAGAAATCAAAGAGCCTACCGACGGCAGTTCACAAATTCAGGGCAAGAATGAAACATGTCCGAAATGCCAGAGTACAGACATCGAATATGAAAGGTTTTCCCGCAAGGTCTTTTTCCTGTCGATACTCCTGCTGAGGTTTCCTTTGCCGTTCCCGGCCAAACACTACAGATGCAAGAGTTGCGGATACGCCTGGAAGTAAACACAATGTCGAGTCTGTTACCAATCCATAACCAGACTTTGCAGCCGCCCTGAACGCTATTTCAGCACTACCCTGTTGTGATTGGTCTCTGTTCAGTTGTAAAAATCAATCTTCTATCAACCGGGTCTGTACTATAACTTTGTCGTGAGGGAGAGGGCAGTTAAGCACAACAGCACAATTTGATTTACTGAAGTAATCCCAATCAAGGCAAACCGCTTGTTTAGGCTGTACACCCTTTGTATGGATACCGACTACTTCCCCTTCCAAGGTCTCAATTCTGTAACGGCAAATCGCGTGTTTAGGCCATTCATCCTTTGCACAGATTACGACCTCGCCTTGTTCCCCTTTCATGAGCCTAAATTTGTAATCGAACTCCTCATAGTAGAAGAAACCAACCACATGATCCTTCATCTTTTCTGTGAAACCAAGATACCAAATCTTATCTGGGTCTATAGCTCTCAATTTCCGCAAAACAGGCCCGGAAATAGTCCAACTGCTAATGCGATGTGGATCCGGCATATTATGCAAAGCGACGTATGTAAGGATGGCCGCAACGACAATATGGATGCCCAAGCCCAGCCTTTTTCTCCCAAGGCTGGATATTAAGCGATCCAGAACCATGATGCTGCAAATTAACACCAGTGGAATCAGAAAGACGTGGTTTCGGGCAAGACCGAGGCCTTTTTTCATGATAACACATTGGATGAACATAAATATCATGGTAAGGCCGGCAACAATAGGCAGGAACAGGTCCGGTTCAGCCGCCTTCAAATAGCCTCTCCCCTCACGTTCTTGAATCGCCTTGAAGAACCTATACAAATGGAATGCGACAGCTGTTGCGAGCAGGCAAATAAGGGTATAAAGAACAACCGTTGCGAAAGTGCTGTTAAGTCTGAATACCTTTGATATCAATATATTGTAAAGGTAGTTGGTAAAAACAGGCCATCCCTGCATTCGTGAGCTGATTTCCTTAAGCACGGGATTGTTCAGAATATCCTTGTAGATATTTCGATAAAGGCCGAAAAGAAGCACAAGGCTGAGAAGACCAATAGACACAAGGTTCACAATAACGGTTATTATCTTTCTGGGCCCATTGCTAAAGGCTTTGGGGGAATAAAATAGAACAAATGTTATGTTGAAAGCAGCTAAAAGCAGGATGCTCGACAGCATCGCCCCGAAAGCTAAAAAGTTCATCAGCGAAATCACCACAACCGGTATCGGCCAGTAGCGAAACTTTATCTTGTGGTCAAACAACCATAGTACAAAAGCGATTTCAGTGAATATGCCGGCCAAAGCAAACGAGTATCCTCTTGCTAAAAACGAATAGTTGAAAACGAGAGGCACAAGGGAAACAAAGGCCAAAGCCGTCACTTGGAGTGCACGCGATCGAATCGTTTTGTAAACAACATAAGCTATGGACAGTGAAAACAGAATGCCGGCCGAAAGAGATGGTATCCTGATAAAGTGCTCATAAAAGCTGAAATATCTGTGAGCGTAATACATAAATACCGAGTTCAAGACATGATTGTTGGTCGTGGTGAATACGTTCAGGGCTTTGTGAAGACTGCGGCCAAAAAGATGGAAATTCGCTCTTTCGTCGTAAATTATTCCTGCGTGATTGGCTTTGTATATTTTGAGACCGATAGAAAACAAAATGATTAGTAGAAAGACTAAAGTACATACTCTTTGTTCCCATGAAGGCGTTGACTTAGGGGTAGTGTCTTTCTTTTCCGATATTCTCGGTGGTTTTGTGACTATGCGATTTCTACCTATGATTTTCTTAGGCATATAGTTTCAATTCAAGTCAATTATGCTGGATGGCTGGATTTTTTAGAACACCACACCAAAGCATATCAACTTGGTGTTAGAAAGTCAAGAGACAGTTGTATATAGGTGACGCTTTATCGAATGTCTCGATAAGCTAATCCGGCAATGATTACAGAACAGGTTTTGCAGAAAAGATTTTGACTGGCCCGGATTTTATTTTTCCTCAATCACGGCCTTTGCTTTTTGGGCATCGATGAATTTCTCAACGGCTTTTTGCCGGGCCTGGGCGGTCAATTCCCGCACGATGACTTCGCGCACATCTTCAAGCGGGCAGGGCGTCGCGGGCTTCTTATCGGTAACCTTGGCAATGTGGCAGCCGAACTCTGTCTTAAAGACACCACTGATCTGGCCCGCTTCCATCCCAAAAACAACGTCTTCAAATTCGGCAACCATGCTGCCGCGCGGAAAGTATCCGAGATCCCCGCCATTTTCAGGGCAGTGAGAATGCTCGCCTGCGACCTTGCCAAAATCCGCTCCATCGCGGAGTTTTTCAAGGATCTGCTGCATTTGGTTCTTCACTTCCTCGCCGTCAACTCCCGGCTTATGGTGCTTGACAATGTGTGAGGCCCTTACCATCTCGCCCATAGTGAATCTGTCGGCATTGGTGTCGTAGTATTTTCGAATGTTCTTTTCCGAAGGTTCCTTCACGTTGCTGGTGATCCTGTTCATCAATTCTTCGACACCCATCCGTTCGGCAATTTCCTTTTTGACCTGTTCTTTATCACTACTTTTGCCGCCGTTTTGCCTGACTAATTCTTCGTACGCTTTATCGATGGCTTCAGAAGGTATCTGGTCTCGATCCTTGCGGGCCACCTGTCTCAGTAAAACGGCCTCTATCACATTTTCGCGAGACCATTCATATAGTTGTTTTTGCCGCTCGTCGGCGGGTTTGTCGGCAAAAACCCGCTCATAATCAGGACGAAGCTTTTCAACTTCCGCCTGAATATGCTTTTCGTCAATCTTCTCACCGTTAACATACAAAGTCATTATTTTCTTCCTTTTTCGTACAAGTTCGGGCAGTTTAACCGGATACAACTTCGCAGTCAATCAGCCTTGGTTACAATTTCCACCCTGCAGTTTGGAATGGCCGCTAAGAATTGTCTGCCGTAGGTTTTGCGGACTATTCTGCTATCCAGGACAACGATGATGCCGCTGTCGGTTTTGTTGCGGATGAGCCTGCCGAAACCCTGCTTGAATTTCAGGATTGCGCTGGGTAGTTGATACTTGTAAAAGGGGTTCTCACCTTCCAGCCTTATCTGTTCAATCCGCCCCTGTATGAGCGGGTGGTTAGGTACGGCAAAGGGCAGCCTTGCGATAATCACGTTTGAAAGCGCCTCGCCCGGCACATCAACGCCCTGCCAGAAACTGTCCGTACCGAAAAGCACGCTTCGTTCATCGGCCTTGAATCGGTCTAAAAGCTGCGACCTGTCAACGCCGGCGCCTTGACGAAGCAGTTCCATTTCGTTTTCCGCCAACCAATCCGCCAACTCATCCGCCAACTTCTTCAGCATCGAATAGCTCGTAAAAAGCACAAACGCTCTGCCGTTTGTTTTCAGCAGATACTTCTTTATCGCTCCGGCAGCGGCCGCGGTGAAATCCCCAAGATTGGGCTCCGGCAAATCGGCCTCGATATACATCGTTACCTGCCTTTGATAGTCGAAAGGTGACCCGAGCTTTACAGCCTCAAATTCGGCAAGACCGATTCGACTTGCAAAGAAATCAAAACCGCTTTTTTCGTCGTCGCCGTCACAGCTCAGCGTTGCGCTGGTGGTGATGACCGAGTCGAACTCGTCAAACAGACACCGTTTCACATCCGGTCCCACATTCATCGGCGCACTGCGCAGCGACGTTCGCCGGGACCTGCTCCCATCGGCCTCGACCCAGTAAACGCTCGACTGCTCAGGCTGGGTCAAAAAATTTTGCACATCCGTCTCAAGACTTCTGCACTTGTCTATGTATCTTGCGAATTCATGCCGTTCATCAACGTCATCGGCCTTTTTGGCGAGCTTCGATAAGGCGAGGCGAAGTTGTCTTATCGAGCCGGTGATATTGTCGTCCACGAAATTGGCGTAACACCTGCCGGCCGTTTTGTCCCTCGTTTGTTCGTACCAGCTTCGCACATTTGCAAAAAAGGCCTTTGCCGCCTCATCGCATCGCCCGATCAGACTTATCGCCTCGTCGGCATCGGCAAAGGTCAGCAGCCCCTTACCCGTGCGGCCATTATAGAGCCTGCGCAAAAGGTAGCTGATTGTGAAGTTGGTTATGTTTATGCCGAAATGCTCCTCGGCGACGTGTTCAATATTATGTGCTTCGTCAATGACGACAAAACTATACTCCGGCAAAATACCGACCGATTCAGACTTGAGCACAAGATCACTAAACAGAAGCGCGTGGTTGGCGACGATAATGTTGGCCGTTTCAAGGTCGCGTCTTGCCCGTCGATAAAAGCATTCGCGAAAGTGCTGGCACTTTCTGCCCAGGCAATTGCCGTGTTCGCTCTTGACGGCATCCCAGACCTGGGTCGAAGGTACAAAAGGTAAATCGCTCAGCGAGCCGTCCCCGGTATTTCGCGCCCAGTCGTTTATGTGCGAAAGCTCGGCGCCCAAATCATCAAACAGTCCCTTCTGTTTGCGCATTGCGTATGCAAGTCTTCGCCGACAAACATAATTTCCCCTCCCCTTGGCAAGGCAGGCCGTGAACTTGCCCGGCATAATCTCCGCCAGAAAGGGAATGTCCTTGTTGATAAGCTGCTCTTGCAGGGTGATAGTGTAAGTGCTGATCAGCACCTTGCCCTTTTTTTGCCGCACCTGGTCGATTGCACCGACAAGATAGGCATAGCTTTTTCCTACTCCGGTGCCTGCTTCAACTGCGAGATGGTAACGGCCTTTGAAGGCGTCCTGTACGGCGCGAGCCATCTTGAGCTGCTGCGGCCTGACTTCAAAACCGCCGTAAGATTGACCTACAAGTCCCCCTTCGCCAAGAATCTTGTTTACATCCAGGCCCCCATGATTCTCGAATGAAATCAACTTGGCCCCTTATCTTGTTTTCAGATCGGCGCTGTTGATTGCCTGTATGAGAGACTTCAGCGCGGGATTTGAGCCCATCTTCTTGAATGCGAGCATTGCAGCTACCTTGGCTGCGGGTATGTTATTGTTCTGGTAAAATATGTACGCCATCAGAAAAGCCAACTCAGGTGATTTGCTCTGCTGCTGCCACGTTGCCATCTCGATAATGCGGTTTTCAATCATGTCTCTGTCGACCAGTACCACCGTCAGGTCAATCTTCCGCTTTGCATATTCAGGCGACAGCGTGATGGCCCTTTCCAGGAAATATGAACTGCTCATATACTCTCCCGCCGCGAAAAGCGCAAGGGCCTTGCCGGCATAAGCCAGTGGATCGTCTCGTTGATAGACACTTGCCAGCGTATATGCGTCGGCGGCCTTGTAGTACTTGCCATCCTTCAAAAATTCTTCAGCAGCTTTCATGTACTCCTTAAACTTGGCCTCGGCCCAGCTCTTGAACGTCTTGTGAGGACCACGAATCGCCGCCGCCTCAGCATGATCAACCTCCGGAAGCTCGAGCTTCTTGTCGACCTGCAGCTCAAATTCGCTCTTGCCCTCCTGCTTATCTGCCGTCTCGTCGGGTTCATCAGTGGCAAACACGTCACCTTCTTCTTCGGCTTTGGCTTGCTCGGCGCGAAGTTGCTCGTAGAAATCTTCAGGCTGCTCTTCGCCCTGCTCCTTACTGTCAGGCTTGGATGTTGGCTCACCCGGCTTAATCGGTTCGAGCGGCTTTTCGGGCTCCGGAATTTCATCAAACAGTTTCTTCTTGTCCTCTGACGTTTTCCTGAACTGTTGCGCCAGGTAGAATTCAAGTTGCTCAATTTCAGTGAGTTCCTTGTCTAAAGATTCCTCCTCCTGGCGTGTGAGCTTTTGCAGTTCAATTTCCCGCGAAATGATATCCTCCAGTTCCTTCATGCTTCTGGACAAGGGCCTTTGCTGACCATAGAGATATTGGCTGTCGCTTATGGGCTCAGGTGCAAAATCCCCCGTGCCTCCCGGGAAAGTCTCCTTCGGCGGGACGAGTCCCGACTCATACCAGCGCCTCAGCGGCGTTACCGTCTGCGAGGGAAGGTAAAAGGGCCGGTTAAGACTCAAACCGGAGTCAGGGTAACCCAAACCTGCTGAGCGCCTGATAAACGAGTTCAAAGAACCCAACTCGAAGCCGGTGGCAAGCTCAAAATCCGAGGGATAGAACTCCGCCGCCGAGCGGTAAGGTACGATACCACCAGGATACCTGAAGTACCTGCTGCCCGGTACGTTACCGGTCACGATCAAATTACCATTCGCGCCGTAGCTGTACTGGTCTGTCGGCATCAACTCGCTGCCGGCCCTCGACGGGCTCGTCTGCGGAGCGGTGGGGTTACCGATAGGCGGGCCGAGCGGTGGTCCAAGCGGCGACTCAATCCCCAAACCGGCCGTGGCAAAAACCATAAAGGCGGTTATTACAACGAATACATACAACCGATATTTTAATTTTCTATCTTCCATTACTTATTATACTTCGGCTTTTCAGCCCAGTTTAGTTTACCTGCCAGCGTATCCCACTGGGTACGAACAGGGTTATTTACCACCAGAAAAGACCCGCGGTGACGTTGTACCTTTACTACGTCACCAACCTGGAGTTTGTGCGAAACCTGCCCGTCAAGATTGATGGTTGTGCCTTTATTGACCCGAACAGGCTGGATTTCGAGGATACTATCGGCATTTATTACAATCGGCCTGAAGCTGAGCGAGTGCGGACAAAGCGGGGTAATAACTATCGCTGAAAGGTCCGCCGATAAAATCGGCCCACCCGCCGAGAGATTATAGGCCGTAGAACCTGTCGGCGTGGAGATGATTATCCCGTCGCTCGTACACCCTGCCAGCGACTGGCCCTGCACAGTGACCTTAAGCTCGACCATGTTGAACGGAGCACCGGCGGCAATTACCACGTCATTTATGGCTGTCGAACCGAATTTCTCAGTCCCGCCGCTCTCGATACTACAGGCCAGGATCATCCTCTTTTCAATCAGCGACTTGTCGCTGGTTATGCGCTCGAACAGTTGCTTGACTTCGACTGCACTGAACTCAGCCAAAAAGCCCAACTTGCCCACGTTGACTCCGATAACCGGCACATCTGCCTCGCTCAATTCCCTTGCCGTCGAAAGGATGGTTCCGTCGCCGCCGAAGACCACCGCAAAATCCGCCTCTTTAAGCACATCGACTGAGAGCTTGCTGCGAAAACAGTTGGCGATTATCTCGGCCTTTGCAGCGGCGAACTGCACAAAGTCATCAACCGCCTCGGCGGCATATCGTCGCTTCGGGTCACCAAATATTATCAGTTTAGGCTTTGTCATCTTCTATTCGGTGTGTATCGTTTCACCAATTACCGCTTTGACCGTTTCAACAATTCGCTCGGCACTGACTCCGATTTCATCAAGCTGCACCTTGCGCGACCCTACTTTTACAAACCTGTCAGGTCCGCCGAGGATTATTATTCTGCCCGCGTTCGCCGATCCAACTCTACCCTTTTCCATTGATTCTGTCGCAGTCGCCTCCATGACCGCTGAGCCGAATCCACACGCCAGGCTATGGTCCTCAACAGTGATTATATTCTTCTTATCGTAAAACAGCGATATTATCTTACCGTCAATCGGCTTTGCAAAACGGGCGTTTATGACGCTAACGTCGATGCCTTCCCGAGCGAGGATGTCGGCAGCCTTGACGGCCTCGACCAGCACGCTGCCCAAAGTAACGATTACCACGTCACTGGAGCCACTCCGCACCGTAACACTTCTGCCCAATTCAAATGGGGATTGACAAGCGGCAAGTTCAAGCTCACCATCCGGCACAATATCCCTCGGATAGCGAATCGCAACGGGCTTGTCGATGTTGACGGCGAAATTGAGTACCGCCTTCATCTCAGCTTCATTGGCCGGGGCGGTTATAACCATGTTAGGCAGCATCCGCAAAAAGCCGATGTCCATCAGGCCGTGGTGAGTAGGCCCGTCGTCACCCACAACCCCGCTGCGGTCAATGCAGAAAGTAACCGGCAGGTCCTGCAATGCCACTTCCTGGAAAATCTGGTCGTAGCTTCTTTGCAGGAACGTCGAATATATGCAAACGATAGGCTTTTGGCCCTGTTTGGCAAGCCCGGCGGCGATGTCAACCGCAGCACTTTCAGCAATGCCGACGTCATAGTATCTGTCGCCGAACCTGTCGCGAAACTTCACAAGCCCGGTTCCATCGGGCATCGCAGCGGTAATTGCTACGATGCGGTCGTCTTTGTGGGCAAGAGCCACCAATGCATCGGCGAATGCTTCGGTAAATGTTCTGCCCTTTTCCTCGAATGTAGTGACCTTGCCGTTTAACTCAAATGGACCGGTGGAGTGGAACTTGCACGGGTCCTCGCCGGCAGGGGTAAAACCCTTGCCCTTTTTCGTATACACGTGCAAAATTGCCGGCCGGCCCAGGTGGCTTATTGCCCCAAATAGCTGAATCAGCGAACCGATATCGTGTCCATCCACCGGGCCGAAGTAGGGAATATTGAGGCTCTCAAACAGTCTGCTCGGAGTAATTGCCATTCGAAGGGTCTTCTTGAAGTTCTCAAGCGCTTCTTCCATGCGCTTACCGATGACCGGCAGATGTTCGAGAATGTTCCTGGTTGTGCGACGCAAATCCTCATACGTATGACTCAGCCTTACTTTCGACAGGAATTTTGCGATTGCCCCCTGGGTAACGTCTATGGCCATTGAGTTGTCGTTAAGCAAAATCAGCAACTGCCTCTTAACCAGCCCGAGATTGTTGAGCGCCTCAAAGGAAAGCCCGTTAACGATGCTCGCATCACCAACAAGCACGACAATCTTCTCCTCCGTCTGATTATACTGTGCTCCCAAAGCCATGCCGATGGCTGTCGCTATCGACGTACCTGCGTGGCCGACGCTGAACTGGTCGTACTCGCTCTCGGCAGGGTTTGGAAAACCGCTTATCCCGTCCCGCCGCCGCAGATTTGTAAACTGCTCCTTTCTGCCCGTGATAATCTTGTGAGCGTAGCACTGATGGCCCACGTCCCAAAGGAGTTTGTCCTTCTTAAAGTCGAAGGCATAATGCATCGCAATCACTAATTCCACCACGCCGAGGCTGCTGGCTAAGTGCCCGCCCTTTTGGCTCACCGCATGCGTTATGTATTCCCGAATCTCCTCGGCCAGCACCCCAAGGTCCTTAACCGACAGATTTTGCAGGTCCTGGGGCCCGTTTATGTTATCAAGTAACTTTGTCATCTTATGCAGCTCTGAATTCAACGTTTAACTAATGGTAGCGTCAGCCTCGGAATCTCAGTCATACCTTCTATATCGAGCCTGTCGGAATAAACCCACACCACTACACAGCCCTTTTTCCCGGGTGATGTGACCATGCCGTCTATTGTCACATAATATATGTTGTTTTGCCAGACATAGTCGCCAATGTGCCTGTGCCCGTTTATATAGGCAACAACGCATTCGTGAGACTCCAGAATACCGATGATCTCGTCATTGTTCCACAGATTGTGCCTGTTCCCGGGGGGAACGAGTGGGTGGTGACCAAACACAACGACATTCTGCTTCTTCCTGTCGGCATCGCTTAGAACATCACTCAGCCATTTTTTTTGATCGGCTCCAACACCGCCATTCCAGTCTAACGCGTTGGGAGCCTGGCGACGGACAAGCTCGTTCAGGACTCTTTCGCCGGCTACATAGTTGGGACTGTCTTTGGGCCAGCCGCCTTTCACTGCTATATCCATCGTATCCAGCACAACAAACCGCCACTTACCATATCGAAAATCGTAATACGGCTTTTCCATTTCCAACTTTTTTAACACCGTTTTCCTGTCAATACCTGAAAAGTCATGGTTGCCCAGAACATGATACCTGTGCGTCTTTATCCTGTTGTAGATTCCCAAAATCTGGTCAAGTTCTTTTGATGCATTGTCACCGCCTGCAATGATATCTCCAAGCTGAACCACAAACGAAAGCTTCCTGCTGGCACCTAAGTACGAAGCATTGTCAACAAGATCTTTGCTGTTATAATGTGCAACGCAATATGCAAGTTTCTCGATCGACTCTGATAAATCCCCTTCCTCGGGATCATCCCTGTCGGCATATTGTACATCAGCAATGACTCCAAAAACAAACTTTGCTCTCTTCATTGCACAGCCTGATGTTGCAAACACCAAAAACACACCCGCAATGCAGGCGACGTCAAATAATCCTCTGTTCCTGACTCCTCGCTTCATCGACTCCCCCCCCGCTATCGCGTTCTTTGCGACAACACTACAGCCAGTTTTCGTAATATGTCAGCTTCTTCGTCGAATATATCCACCGCCCCAACAGCTTCTTCGCACAGCTTTTCTGCTATTCGTTTTGATTCCGCCATACCCACCACCACCGGGTAGGTAACCTTGCCCTGCCGGGCGTCCTTGCCGCTGGTTTTGCCCAACTGCTCGCTTGACCCCGAAACATCAAGTATATCATCGGCCACCTGAAAACCCAATCCGATCTTCAATCCATACTGCAAAAGGCGTTCTATTTGTTCATCATTTCCGCCACCGACGATGGTGCCCATCGCCGCGGCGGCGGCAAACATCTTCGCCGTTTTGTTGATGTGGATATGCCGCAAAATATCCACCGTGCCTCGGCGGTTCTGGCTCCTCAAATCCACCATTTGCCCCTCAATCATACCAGCCGGACCGCACGCCGACGCAAGTGTCCTTATCAGCCTCACCGCGATTTCCGGCTTGGTAATCTCGACTGCCAACACCTCAAATGCCAGCGTCAGCAGCGCATCGCCCGTCAGTATGGCTGTGGCTTCGTCAAATTTCTTGTGGCAGCTCGCCTGACCACGCCGCAAATCATCATCATCCATCGCCGGCAGGTCGTCATGCACCAAAGAATACGTGTGGACCATCTCCACTGCCGCCGCTGCTGCCTCCGCATCCCGATTCAACGCTCCCCGGGTCAACTCGCAGCACCAAAGCACAAGCGCCGACCGAATACGTTTGCCCGGGGCCTGGAGCGTGTACTTGATGGCCGTCTTCAACTCGTCACCGATATCGAGCCGTCTTTCGAGCAACTCAGCGAGGGCGGAATTAACAAGCCCGGCCTTTTCAGCAAGGGCAACCTTGAAATCCACCTGATTTGGCCGGATTTCCTCCATATTTGTCGTTTCTCACTCAATTAATCCAAATATGGCGTTTTTGCACAACCTCTGCTATTATAGCTATTTCGCAGCCGCTTGGCAGTAACAAAATATAATTTATCAATCAAATTCTGAGCTCTGTATGGTCCTGATTTTGGGAGTAACCGCGTCGGGAAAAGGCACTGTTGCCTTTGAGCTTGCCCGGAAAATCGACGCTGAAATCATCAGCATCGACTCGATGAAGGTCTATCGGCGGATGGACATCGGCACGGCCAAGCCCTCACCCGAGCGCCGCAGCCAGGTCAAATACCATTTGATTGACGTTGTCGAGCCTAACGAATCGTTCAGCGTGGATAGATTTCTTGAACTTGCCCACGCGGCCATAAAGCAGATAAGCTTGGGCAACAAGCCTGTAGTGGCCGTTGGAGGTACCGCGATGTACATAAAGGCCTTGCTTTACGGTCTTTTTGACGGCCCCGGTGCCCACACCGAGATTCGCAAAAGGCTAAAGGCACAGATCGATTCACAAGGTCCGGCCGAGCTTTACCGCCAACTTGCTCAAATCGACCCCCACGCCGCCCAAAGAATACATCCCAATGACGCCAGGCGAATCGTCCGGGCTCTCGAGGTGTTCGAATTGACCGGCAAGCCCATCAGTTCATTCCAGAAGCAGTTTGACGCCGAGCAAATGCCGAACGACTGGAAAATAATAGGCCTGCGCCGGGATAAATCCGTCGAAAGCCGCCGTATCAACGCCCGCGTAAAGCGAATGATCGACGATGGCCTCGTTGACGAGGTGAAGTCCCTACTTGCCGAAGACAAGCCCCTCAGCAAGCAGGCCCGTTGTGCAATCGGCTACGCCGAAATCATCGACTACTTGGAGGGCAAAATGACTCTGGAAAAGGCTATTAAGAAGATTAAGATAAACACCCGCCGACTGGCAAAGGCCCAGCGAACGTGGTTTAAGACCTTCAAAGAAGTGAACTGGCTGGACATCGCAGACGACGACACACCAGAGCAGATTCTTGAACGCGCAATGGGATTAGTTGAGGACATGGACAAATGACAACTTGCACCATAAATCAACCATCCAAAGTCAAAATCTGGCTTCTTCAGATGAGAGCACCTTTCGTCACTGCAAGCATCGTACCGGTACTTGTCGGTACAAGTGCAGGTTTTGCCGTGGCGGGCTCCTTTAATTTGGCATTGTTCATGCTGGCTCTTTTCGCCATTATTTGCCTGAATCTTGGCGCCAACATGGCGAATGAATACTTCGACCACCTCTCCGGTAACGACTGGGTTAATAAGAACCGCGGCCCTTTCTCCGGCGGAACTGGACTCATCCAGGCCGGTCTCACTTCGCCAAAAGCTGTTCTAATTGCAGCCTGGGTCGCATTTGCCCTCACAGCAACGGCTGGAATGGTGATGCTGCTGATTACCAGAAGTGTCTTCATATTAGCTCTCGGCCTTATAGGCATTTTCGGCGGATACTTCTACACCGCAAGCCCACTAAGGCTCGGCTACCGCGGCGCCGGCGAAGTTATGATTGCATTTCTGTGTGGCCTGTTGCCGGTCTATGGAGCCTACTTTCTCCAGACTGGGGCCATCGACATCGTGCCGCTGGCGCCGGCTATTATCGTCAGCCTGCTGATATTCCTTATCATCCTGATCAACGAATTTGGCGATCTCGAAGCCGACGCCGCAGTGAACAAAAGGACATTAGTCGTGCTGTTTGGCCCCGCCGCCGCCGCTAAGATTTACACACTGGTTCTCGTGGCTGCTTACGCAGTTGCAATTGCGGCCACAATCGTGCAACCGCGGATGCGACCCGCCGGCCTTTTATATTTGTTAACGGTGCCCCTTGCCGTGGCGATATTGAGGTTCCTGAAAACAGACACCCTCGCCAGCCCAGGCAGATACCGCGCCAATAAGTTTACCGTCTTGCTTCACCTGACAGGAGGCATATTGCTTTCTCTCGGCTTTATAATCACCAGAATCATAAACTGAAATTACCCCGGCGAGGCGTGTCAACTCCACAACAGGGCAGAAAAAAAGCTGTAAGCGTAATGCTTACAGCCTTTTGTAGATTCTGTATTCCAGATTCTGTTATCTCTTACGTTTTCGTACAAGCGCTAAACAGCCAAACCCAAGCAACAGTATCGTTGCCGGCTCGGGTATAACAGTCGCACTTGTGATTATGACCGGGCTTTCAGGGCTCTCGCCCTGTCTCGGTGTGTCAGCAATTGCATCCACAACCTCCATCCCGCTCACAACCTCGCCAAAGACACAGTATTGAGGATAACTCGGATTTACATAGTCCAGAAACAAGTTGTCCGCGGTGTTGATGTAAAACTGGGAAGTAGCCGAGTCCGTGCAGGGATCATTCTTTCTGGCCATTGCGATAGTGTACTGAACATTGCTCAGACCGTTATAGCTCTCATTAATTATCGGACCGCTGGTTGGCGCGTGGTAGTTGCCCTCTGCATCATAGGCACCAGTCTGGATCACAGCAGGATTGTCGGCAACACGGTGAAAGACCAGCCCGTCGTAGAAATCCTCCTCTACGTAACCTATGAAATTATCAACTGTTATCGGCGCCAGTTCAGGGTAAAGGTCGATAACAATATCGCCAAAATTCGTTTCAAAAAGAACATCACCGCTATTGGCACCGGCCGTCGCGGCAAAACCAAGCAGACATATGAAACACAAGGCCTTCTTCATCCCCATATCTCCCATAAAGCTCATAACACAAAATCGCTGCCGATGCTGATTCACTCTCAATCGTGTCCGCAAATTACCGACTGCCGTCTTCAAGCAGTTTCCTCAGGCACGCGTTTTCTCTGCGAGTTGACTCCAGGTCAAAGAGCAGATACTTGACGCTGACTCTGAGGTAATCCAACGACTCCTGCAGGCTGCCGACGCTCTTTCTAAGCCGCTTGTGGCAATTGCCCGTTTGCTTTACCAGCGTCACAAGCTTTGTTCGCTGCGGCTCCGGGACAGACCCGATTTCCTTAACCAACTCATTCAATCTATTTTCGAACGCGGCTTCATCCATCACTTACCCCCCATAACATAACACAACCCCCAAATTTGAGCCTTGACCATAGTTTATCATAAATGCGGCTGCAATTCAAGTAAACAGCCGCCGAACAGCGCTTATAAGGCATTAACTGAGGTCTGATTGCGCGCAGACGTAATATTATCGGCTCTGAGTGAAAAGTTTTTCTCCCGCGGTCCTGCTGCGTGGGCCCACTAATCCGCCCCGGATTATCCCCTTCTTCTAAGCGCCAGCATGCCCAATCCAAGTAGCAGCAGCGTACCCGGCTCCGGTATGCCGGGCAGTGGACCCAAGTTGTGCAGAACCATTTGGTCGTACGTGCCCTCATCCCACGTGGTTATGCTGAAGGGCACCGGCTCCTCGCTCTGCCAGTATCCCGTTAACTGACCTTCCCACATCTGACGCGTGCTGTCATAGAAAAAATGAGGCTCGTATGAGAGGTCATATCCGATAATATCTACAGTGCTGAAACCCTCAGCCCAAAGATTGCCCACCTCACCGTTCACTACAGTTGCTTCGCTGCCGGCAGATACGTACAACCACGCCACCTCGCCGCCGGTGATACTGATCTCGCTTTGGTCATAGGCCGACAAATCCCAAACTTCGCCACCAGAAATATTGATTGTGGAGGCATCTAAAGCCTCCAGTTGTTGGATTAGGCCGCCACCGATATCGGCTGTGCTGAAAGCGAAGGTAAGAAGCTCATCAACCACACCCCCACCCATGTCTATTACCGATGCTTCATCCGCATCTACATACCAATAATAATCTCCATCATAGACATCCAGAGCATCTACGAAATGACCGTCGGGGTAGGCCTGATTCTCAAGATAGACCTCGGCTGAAAGACTTGCACTGATCCACAAAGTGGCTCCTGCCACTATTAAGGCTACAGTCCTTTTCACCACTTTTCCTTCTCCAAGAAAAACACAACCAATACGTGTGGATACGTCCTGACCACACAAACCGGACGGAAGGTAGAGAAGGAGGGTACACATGCCGAGGCTAACCTCCTCCAAGACCTACTCCAGCATCAACCCAAATATACCACCAAATCGGCGACCTGTCAAGAAAAAAGACCGATAAAATTTATTTTTTTTGCAAAAACCGCTATCTTAGGATAATTTCTCCCCCTTGCCGCCCATAAACGCGGATTCAGCCGGCAAAATTTAAATAAAAAATCTTTAGACTGCTCAAAAGCTCAGGTAAAATAACGCCCGTTTTCTGGTACTTTTGGAGCACGATATGAAGCAAGTGCAGCGAATTGGAGTCTCGCTTGAGACCGAATTACTTTCACAATTCGATAAGCTGATTGACCAGCAGGGATATCACAACCGCTCTGAAGCAAAAAGGGATTTGATACGTAACACGTTTACCACCGAATGATTCGCTTGACAAAACAAACGCCGTCATGTCTTAATATGATTTTGCAGGGGCGTTTAGCTCAGTTGGTTAGAGCGCACGGATCACACCCGTGAGGTCACAGGTTCGAGTCCTGTAACGCCCATTAGTATAAGTTAAGCTGAGTCGTAAAACAAGTAACTGGTCAACGTCAATTGTTTTTTACCGTTCCGAATTTATGCTTGTCCTTGCCAAAACAGTAAACCTTGCCCCTAATTTTCTTGCTATACGGTCCTTTCTCTGCTAAGTTCTAAGAGGGGATGCCTTACGGGCAGGTAGCTCAGTTGGTAGAGCAACGGACTGAAAATCCGTGTGTCGGCGGTTCAATTCCGCCCCTGCCCAGTGTTTTTAGGCCCTTTCCCGGCGAACGGCGATCGCATCCACAAACGATCCACGAAAGGCGAAACGACTACCTGGTATCGCCATATTAATATCTACGCGCAGGTTATATGTTCGCGGTTTGACCGCATTTGTCAAGTCAAAGGCAGGTGGAGGTGGCGAAGAAGAGACGCGATTTCAGTTTGGTCGCGGCAGCAGGATTATGGTACAGTATGGATAGTTGTGTTATAATGTCGTCATGGCTGGTGGGAGTACTGTAAGTAATAGTGATAGATAGGTAGTATCCATGCGGTTCATTAAGAAGACATCACGCAGAGAGGGCAAGCCGATGTGTCCGAAGTTTCCAGGCTGTTTTCGAAGTCGCCTTTTGAGATTTTCCGCAAAGATTTCTCTTTGGGCGGCAGTTCTGATTATCGTCGGGCCGAGTTGGGGCTGTGAAAAGTCGCCGGCTTCTGCTATACACACTCGGGCCCAACGCGGCAGCGGCACAGATCAGGCTCTTGGCAAAAGCCCTGAAGATGCGCGGGTGCGTCGGCCTGGCCATAAGCACCGGGCCTTTACCGAAAGGCGAGCCGAGCGGCTGAGCATGGTGGACCGGCAAATCCGTAGAAGGGGTATTAGCGACCCCAATGTATTGGCCGCCCTTAAGACTGTTCCCAGGCATGCATTTGTCAACTCGCGCGACATGCGCCGGGCCTACAACGACCACCCCTTACCCATCGGCCACGGCCAAACCATAAGCCAGCCGTACATCGTGGGCTATATGACTGAGGCCCTGAAACTTACCGAAAACTTCAAAGTGTTGGAGATAGGCACAGGCTCCGGCTATCAAGCCGCGGTTTGTGCCGAAATTGCGAGCCAGGTCTATACGATTGAGATTATCGAGGCCCTTGCCAAATCTGCGAAGAAGTGCTTGAAAGAATTAGGCTACGCCAACGTATTCGTAAAGAACGCAGACGGCTATTTCGGGTGGCTGGATAAAGGGCCCTTTGATGCAATCATAATAACGTGTGCAGCGGGATTTGTGCCGCCACCTTTGATTGAACAGTTGAAACCGGGAGGGGTAATGATCCTGCCGTTGGGCAGCCCATTTGGGTATCAGGTGCTCGTGGTGGTTACAAAGGACGCTAAAGGAAAAGTCTCGAGCAAAGAGCTTTTGCCTGTTCGGTTTGTCCCGATGTTAGGACGGGTAGAGCGTGGGCGTTAAGAAGCGGCTGTGAAATGGTTGCATTGCCAGTGGTCATCCTGTGTGTTTCGGCAGCGGCGCTCGGGCTGGAACTTATCCTGATGCGAGCATTATCTATCGCCCACTGGCACCATTTTGCTTATCTGGTCATCAGTACTGCGTTGCTCGGCTTCGGCAGCAGCGGTACACTGATTACGATTTTTCAGAGATTCTTTCGAAAACACCATCTTCATTGTCTTTGGTTCTTTGCCGTTGGTCTGGCTGTGTCCGTGCCTATCGCGTTTTGGCTGGCCCAGCATATACGGTTCGAGCAGATGCAGCTCATGTGGGACAAGCGGCAGATAGTTTATCTGCTCGGATATTACCTGTTATTCTTAGTGCCCTTCTTTTTTGCAGGTGGCTGCATTTGCCTCAGCTTTACGGTGCGGGCGGAGGAAGCACATCGACTTTATTTCTTCAATATGGTCGGCTCCGGGGCGGGGGCGCTTGGTGCTGTGGTACTGATGTATGGGCACAGCCCCGAGCGGTTGCTGCTGGTAGTAAGCGGTGTCGCCTTTCTTGCGGCCCTTGTACTGGCGTCGAAAATATCGGTCCGTGTAGTCGGGGCCACGCTTATTTGCGCATGTGCGACATTTGCCCTTTTTATGCCGCAGGGATTAATCGGACTTAAGGTGCGCCTTTCCGAAAATAAATCGCTGGTTTACTACAGTGCCTTGCCTAATGCAAAAATCCTGACTACATCCTATAGCCCGTTGGCCCGGCTGGATATCATCCAGGCCCCGGCTATCCGTTATGTGCCGGGCTTGAGTATCGGCTACAACGGCAAGATTTGCGAGCAGGCGCTACTCATCAGCGATGCCGACGGTATCTCGACTATCAATCGTTTCGAACAACTTGAGGACCTGCAATGTTATGACAGCATTACTTCCGCTTTGAGCTATCACCTGATTGACGAAGCCAATGTCTGCATTATAGGTGCAGGCGGCGGCAGCGATGCAGCGCAGGCAATTTACCTCGGCGCCAGCCAGGTTACGGCTGTTGAGATGAATCCGCAAATAATCGAACTGCTTGAGGGACGTTTTAGTGAATTGGCGTCCGATATTTTCAAAAGGCCGAAAGTTAAGACCGTGATAGCGGAAGGTCGAAACTTCCTACAGAGGACAGATGAGCGGTTCGATATCATTCAGATTTCACTACTTGACTCATTCACGGCTGCGGTTGCGGGGCTTTATGCTTTGAACGAAAGCCACCTCTACACGGTTGAAGCCATCTCCAAAGCCTTAGACAGACTTGGCCCTAATGGTCTGCTGAGCATCACGCGCACACTCAAGACTCCGCCCCGCGACAGCCTGAAGATGCTTGCAACTGTAGCCCAGGCCCTGCGCAGGCGCGGAGTATCCCAGCCCGGCGACCATATCATTATGATTCGCAGTTGGGCAACGGCCACCATTGTGGTTTCGCCAGCAGTCTTACCGGCATCAGCCGTGTCGACTGTTCGCCGATTCTGCGAAGAGCGTCGTTTTGACCTGGTTTATCTGCCCGGTATCCAGACGAAAGATGCAAACCGGTTTCATGTCCTGGCCGAACCCGCATACTACGCCGGTGCCGGAAAGATTCTGGGCGCCAGCGCTGAGAAGTTTTATGAAGATTACGCTTATAATATTCAGCCCGCCACTGACGACCGACCGTACTTTTTCGATTTCTTCAAATTGAGGGCCCTGCCTCAAATGATTCGCCAGATGCCGCATAATTGGCTGCCATATTCCGAATGGGGCTACCTTATCCTGATGGTGACGCTGGCTCAGGCTGTGGTTGTCAGCATATTGTTTGTTCTTGTACCACTCGCTTTTGCAAGACCGCTCAAATCCGCCCCAACCGGTAAGCCGGCGGTGCTTGCTTATTTTCTCCTCCTGGGCTTTGCATACATGTTCCTGGAAATGGGCTTTATCCAGAAGATGACGCTCTTAATCGGCGACCCTGTCTTCGGCGTTGCGGTTACATTAGCCGGCTTTCTCGTATTTTCCGGGTGCGGTTCTTTGGTCTCGGCTCGTCTGATTCGCTCTGGCGCGCGGCGAATCCGGATTGCAGTGATAGCTATAATTATCGTGGGTGTAATAGAAATAAACCTGCTCAAGTTCGGCTTTGACTGGCTGGTTGGCTTTTCGCGCGTCTGGCGAATAGGTTTGGGCCTGGCAATTTGCGCACCTTTGGCGTTTTTTATGGGGATGCCTTTTCCCACCGCTTTGGCCGAACTGAGCAAGCGCAATCAGGCTTTAGTGCCATGGGCGTGGGGAATCAACGGTTTCGCTTCTGTGACCGCGGCGGTCTTAGGCACATGCTTAGCCATTTCTCTGGGCTTCACATCGCTGGCGTTGATAGCTTTGAGTGGATACTTCCTCGCCGGACTTATTTCAGGGCGGATTTGCAGCCATGACCAGTAGTTTCAGGTCGCATACTATGGGCAAGATTAAATGTGCTATTCGGATAGGCACGTCAGGATGTAAGTGATTCGGAATCGCCGGATGTTCTAACAAAGTGGGTAGGCTGATTATGTCGTCAGAATCGGTTAAAATTTTATTAACGGGTCTGCCGGGCTGCGGTAAGACAACGGCTGTGATGCGGATTGTAGCAAATCTCGACAGCAAAAAAATCGCAGGTTTCTATACGCAGGAGATTCGCCAAAGGGGTGTGCGCAAGGGTTTTTGCTGGAAGAATCTGGATGGGGCTGAGGGGATACTTGCTCACATCGATATTAGAGGGCGCCAGAGAGTGGGTAAATACGGTGTGGACGTGGCAGGCTTTGAGAAGTTCGTGGTGCCGATTCTGGATATTGACCGAACCAGTGCGGAGTTTTTTGTGATTGATGAGATTGGCAAGATGGAATGCTTTTCGGAAAAATTTGTAAGCGCAATACATCGGCTGTTTGCGTCCGACAGGTCGATATTAGCTACTGTGGCACAGAAAGGCACAGGTCTCATTTCCGAAGTAAAGAATCATCCGGCGGTCAAACTATTTAATCTGACACGTCAGAATCGCGACGAGATAATCGCTGAAATCTTACAGATATTGTCGTATTTGAACAGGTCTGTATGACACACAAGCAATGCTGCTTCGAAATGCAGGAGAGCTCACCACGGCTGGAGGGTAAAGGCGGGCGAGTCGGCGACGTGTTCTGAGCCACCGGTTTTTATCACTTCGACCATCTGCTCAGCCCAGTCGTCGATGATGTATTTAGCGTGCGAATACCATGTAAGATTAGCTACACTCACCAGTGAGCTCTTGCCATGTTCGCGGTCGGCAAAGGTTGCTATCACTTTGCCGGTTGCTCCATCGCGCAGCCTGACCTCCATGGCTACAGTGCCGTGATCAACGGTTACTGCAAAGACCGTGCCGACGGCATTGAGCCAGACCTTGGTGGGAACAAGTTCGACGAGGGCCATCTCCAGAACAAGAGTGCGTTGTCCCCGGGTATAAGCGGGTTCAAAGCGTTTGTCCGGGTCCGAATCAAAGGAGTCACAAACCTTAGTCCACATATAATCTGCGATTCGCTGCGAGTCCTTTCGGCGGTCAGCCGCGAAGGTGGCGCTTTGCCACCAGTCGGCCTTGGTGAGATAATATGTATTTACCCGGGCCACCAATATCCGGGTGTACTCCTCCCAGTCGGTGTTGGGGTTATACCAGACGCGGTGAAACGGCGACTTCTGGTCCTTTGCCATTATCTCGTGGTTTTGAATGAAGCCTGCCGGCGGAGCGGGGGTGGCTTTGCAGCCGACCAAAATGAGCATGATACCAATCAGGACAGTTAGATAGATAATCCAGCGGCTTGTTTTCATTTGGCAGTCCTGTAACTCAACACGCCGATGCCTTGGACCACTTGTCTTATACGATAAACGCTAATTGTACGCTATGGGGCGCTGGGTTTCCAATCGTTTCTCCGGCAAAGCCGATATAGATATTTCAAATGCTTGATAGCCAACGGTCGGTACTGAAGGATGGGCCGTCAGTAGATGATGGCGGTAACTTCTTCGATGGTCATGAGGATTTGTCGGGTGTCGGCCGGATTTGTGAGGACGGCATCGAAGCCTTTCTGATGGAGGGCCGCGACTTCAGCTTCGCTGATACTATTTGCGATGGCGACTACCTTTGCGCCGCTTAAGTCTTCATTTGTCCTGACATATTTGCAGACCTGGGTGGCGTCGATGTCGTGCGCCATGAGGTTGACCATGAGGACGTGCGGGACGAGTTTTTGTGCGATCAGACCGGCGTCAAAACTGTTCTGTGCGGTCTGGACTTCGTAATTACTCCTGGTCTGCAGGGCGTTGGCGAGGTTTTCGGCGGCCTCCCAGTCACTGTCGATAACGAGGATTCTCATTTTGCCGAGTTCGACGGCATCGGTGGGGATGTCGTGAGCCTTCATAAAGCGGATGAGTTCGTTAGTGGGGATTCTCCGGTCTCTTGAGCCTGGTATGCGGTAGCCCTTTAACTGGCCGGAGTCGAACCATTTAGTAACTGTGCGCGGGGCCACATTACATATCTCTGCGACCTGTCCGGTCGTTAAAACATCTTTTCTTTTTTGCATATCGAAACACCCATATCCCGATGCCGCAAATCGGGCTAGATACTAATCTCACGGGATTAGACCGGCAAAAGTATCCGCAAGAATACCTCTGTCCGGGTTTTCCAGCGTAGTTTTATTCGGCGCAATTGGGAGGCAATTTCAGTTAGAATTGGCAAAAATGCATTTTTTTTCGTTACGGGCGGGGTTTTAGGCAGAGCGGGTCCAATAATAAATCCGCGATTGGCGGTTCTTTGGCTAAACTGGTGTGTTTAGGCACTCAGTAACTGACAAAAATTATTAGTTTGGCCGGCATTTTGGAGTTTTGGACTTTGAAAACCTTCATAATTTGAAAAACCAGAGGAAAAGAACTCAATTTTTGAAAATAAGGCTTTAGCTGCAATTTTCTCTTGACTGACGCGGAAAATCCTGTATGATATGGTTTAAGGCTCATTATATGCGGGCCTAAGCGCAAATGCTCTCGTAGATGTGATAGCGTTGTTTTCGCGCTGTTCTGTTATATTGTGGGATAACAATAGCAGCATCTTTTGAAAGGCTTGAACTGGTAGCAAAGCTATAAGAACACCGGCGACATAAGGAAAGGGCGAAAGGCATTTTGGCATATAGAGGTAAATGACTTTGCCAAGTCCAAATTTTCTGAAGCGTCGGTGAGTATGGTGATTTGGAAATCTGTGTATAAAAGCGTTTGCCCGGCCAAGGAACGGTTGAGCTTGGTGCGGAGAGTAAATTTGACCGGTTTGTCAAGAAAACAAAGTTCATCAACACGAAGACGGTGAGGTCTTCTATAGGTTACCGGTGCGCCGTGTCATTAACGCTTTTTTGAAATAGATTACATCAACCATATTGCACTTCTTTGTTAG
>SDBT01003600.1_pt1 | contig 26691 bp, 26 predicted proteins | sample 2277101 | NCBI WGS metagenome assembly SDBT01 (sample SAMN10404973, study PRJNA504765) | marine sediment metagenome | isolation source: marine sediment core GS10_PC15, 103 cmbsf | place: Arctic Ocean: Southern Knipovich Ridge | collected 2010 | reverse complement strand
CGTTATTTTTTTCGAGTTTGTTTTATAAAAGAATGGATCCTAAAAAGACGAGTATCAACTATATTCAGTAACAAGTATGTCAACAGACCAAAAACGCAATGCAATATAGGCAAGCATCGCGAGTAGTGCAAGTAGTACCGCACGCACCGATTTGCCCCGCAATGTTTCACCAACCTCAGGGCCCACACTTTCACTTTGTAAGACCTTTACCTGCACATCGGGCATTGCCTTTTGAACCGCTGCTTGCATGAGCTCTGCAACTTGACCCAGTTCTTTGCCGACTTGATCTAGTTTGATACGAACTAAAATTTCATCTTCACTAAACTCGCGAAGTGCCGCTCCATTCCAGCCTTCTTTATCAAGAATATCTTTGATCGCCAGCATACTTACTGGTTGCGAAAATTTTAAAAGAACTTGAGCTCCGCCAGTAAAATCCACACTATATTTAAATACTTCCCCGGTAGTCTGTTTTTTGTAGATCGCAAAGCCAATAAAACCTCCTACCAAAAGAAACGAAACAATAGCGGTCACCATGCGATATTTTACAAAATTAATCATAGACGTTCTCTCCAGAGAGGATTTGTGTTCGGGAATATCATAAGATTCGCTTTACGCAAGTTTTAGCATGTATTGCATTGTTAAGCAAGAAGCCATTACGCCTCTATCGAAAGAACCGAAACGTATTTTCTGCCTTTATTACCATAATGAAATTTAACGACACCAGCGACTTTTGCAAATAGTGTATCATCGCCGCCTCTGCCAACATTCTCTCCGGCATTCACACGAGTACCTCGTTGGCGCACAATAATTTCGCCGCCATTCACACGGTGTCCATCAAAAAGCTTAATACCTAACCGTTTACTTTGGCTATCGCGACTATTCTGTGTACTGCCACCAGATTTACTTGTTGCCATTATCGTTTCCTTTGAGTCCCGTTATTTTTTTCGAGTTTGTTTTATAAAAGAATGGATCCTAAAAAGACGAGTATCAACTATATTCAGTAACAAGTATGGCAACACCACACCTAAAAGTCAATAATTCAGCTTTCTCTTTGCCACAATGTACTCGTAATTTGACCGATTTCACCACCTAATCTAAGCTCCATTGCAATAAATTAAAGGAGAAATCATGCGCCCTTTTATACATTCATCCGCACTCTTTCTAGCCATTTTCACTATTCAAGCAGCAGATAGAACGTATCATGCGATTTTAAATAAACGGCTTTTTACACGAGTATATGAAAATAATTCGTGGGCCTCAAAAGAGTCCCGCTCTGGAGGAGGGTCCACGATCGCACGCACTGCCGCCATTCGCTCTCAGCTTGCCTCTCTCTTTTCAGAATGGCATATCAAGTCACTGCTGGATGCTCCCTGTGGAGATTTTAATTGGATGAAAGCCGTGGATCTTTCTTGCCTGGACTATTATATTGGCATTGATATCGTCGAGCAGATTATTCAAAAAAATATCAAAAAATACGAAGGTTCGAATCGCCATTTTTTTACTATAGACATCGTAAATCATCCTCTTCCAAAAGTAGATCTCATTCTCTGTAGAGACTGTATGCAGCATCTAACCGACCAGGATGTATGTGCGATGATCGAAAACTTCAAGCGCAGCAAATCTCGATTTTTGCTCGCCAGCAACTATCCGAAAAGCACCGAAAATAAAGATATTGATCAAATTTATAGTACCCTCAGAATTACCTATCGAAATCTACTCCTGCCGCCCTTTCAGTTTCCCAAACCCCTTGCTGTTATCGATGAAGGGTTTGAGGGAAAAGTCCTCGGGCTGTGGCGTATTGACTCGCTGCCTGATTATTAAAAAGCTTATGATGCACACTCAAGCAGCATATTGAGTCGCAACTGGCTGAGAAGCTAAAGGCACCTCAGCGACCTTTACATAATCTCGATAAGCCTTAGATCCCTCGCGTAGTCGACGCTCTTTCTTTGTTGGATCATTGTTGAGCGTATCCACTGCGTATAAACCGAATTTTTTGTTATGGCCCATATTCCATTCAAAATTATCCAGCAATGACCAATAAAAGAATCCTATCACATCAATGCCTTCATAAATAGCTCGCATAAGCGCATTCATATAGCCAACAATCCACTTTTCACGGCGATCATCTTTTTCATCAGGAATACCATTCTCAGTGATCATGATTGGCACTCCTAAAGTCGCTATTTGCTTGAGCGCTTCATACATACTATGAGGACGAATCGCCCAGACCATATCAGTCATCGTTTCGCCCTTTTCACAGCTTGGATCCGGATTAAGCGTAACGGTAGCATAAAAATTGAGGCCAATAAAATCTAAACTTTTAGGAGCTCTGCTATCTGAAAATCGAACACCTTTTCCACCATCAACGGGATAATAATACTGACCGGTTTTAAAGAAATTTATAAAAACATCATTTGCAAACATAGCGCGCATCTCAGGGATTGCTAGATTATAAGATGGCCCATCAAATAGAGCCATTTGATGCACCAAACTAATTTTTGCGGTATCCCCGTGTGGCATCTGCTTCAATGCCTCATACACATCACAATGCGTTTTCAGCAAGTTACCCAACACTCTTCCTGCGAGCGTAAGGCCCTTTCTACACCATCTTGCATAACGAGGCACCTTTTGACGTAATGCTTTAGAAAGTCCTGGAACATAAATAGCTTGTTTGCCAGGTGCATGCGATCCTAAAACATATCCACACGCACTCACCACCGTTGGCTCATTAATCGTAAGCCATGTATGCACTTTATGCCCAAAGCGCTTGAATACTTCACGACAATACTCTATAAAATATTTACTATTTTTTGCTTTTTCCCAGCCACCAAGCTCTTGAAACCATAGAGGATGCACCCAGTGATACAGTGTAAATACCGGTTCAATACCATTTTCAATTAACGCATCAATATAGCGATCAAAAAGCGCAAATGCCTCTTCATTCCAGACTCCCTTTTCAGGATTTAAATCAGTCCAGGGAAGCTCAAAACGAAGAGAATTAACCCCGAGATCTTTCATCAATTGAATATCTTCAAAAAGATGATTCCAGGTATCTGCCGAGATACCAACTTTTTCACCTCGATCTATAGGAGAAGCTGATTGGAAAGGAATAAACGGATATTTCTTCTTTTTATCGTGGCGATCTATAAAAAATCTATTGCGATGATTGTTTTCAAAAAAGGTCCAGTTACTTTTTGGGCGATAACCAAGCGATGGCCAGTAATTGTGGCCACTATTTTGATAGGTTGAATAGGCGACCCCTTTTAAAAAACCAGCTGGCAGCACAATGCCACCTTCTTGCTTTTCAAAATAAGGCACATTTAGAGCAAAATGATCCTTCACTATAGCGTCTACACTCTCTTTTACCGCTTTTGCATCTTTTGCATCAATACCACTACAACCAAACGCAACTAATATTCCTAAAAACACTCTCATTAAACGCATTATTCACACCCCATATAATGAAAATTTTCACCTCAATCAGCTTTAGTATAGCTTATTTTGAGACCTTTGCCCAGTCGCTTGCCCGCCGCGTGATTACGAGGCAAAGACATTTCCATCATTTTATTTTAGGCTCCTCTTCAGCCTCTTTTTTGAGCCTATTTAACACCTCTTTCACCCGGCTCGGCATCATTCTTATACACGTCTCCTCCTTCTGAGATAACACAAGCGGCTGGTTTTGCTTATGCGCTTGCACTACTTCCTTACAAATTAATAGAGATGTAAGCGGATCGATGACAGAATATTTACGCACCTCATCAAACCACTTCTTAATCACTCGCCTCTTTGAGAGATCCCATATCCGCACGGTACTGTCCCTCGATCCAGAGGCCAGTTCATCCGCATTATGGGGATTGAACTGTACTGAATTAACCCAATCTGTATACCCCCTTAAAATCTGCCCTGCATTGTTTATCAGATATTCTTTCGTATCCTCATACTCATTATCTACGTAACTTAGGATTTTTCTTCGAATATCATGGGGCAAGTATCCCCAGGGAAATACATTTGGCTGAGTAGGAGCATCTTCCATCATGCCCTGCAATGAACCAACAAGACAAAGAAAAATTCCCATACACATGCTGTTATATTTCACTAGAATTCCTCCATTCTGATACCGTAATCATTTTGAACTGCTACTTTGAGACCTTTGCCCAGTCGCTTGCCCGCCTCGTAGTTACCACCAATGGCACATCCCAATCGACTACGCCTTCCAGCGTCTCCTTCATAAGGGCCTCCACTTGTTCACTTTGCCCTTCTGGAGCAGATATTAGCAATTCATCATGAATCTGCAGCAACATCTGAACATCCGGATATGCTGCTTTAAGCCGTTCTGCAAGCGCAATCATCCCCTGCTTCATGATCTCCGCAGCAGTCCCTTGCGCCACCGTGTTGATTGCTACCCGCTTGGCCTCCTCATAGAGCACCCTATTTTTCTCGTAAATGGCTGGCACATAGCGACGACGCCCCCAGTGGGTGGTCACATACCCCTGCTCTTCAGCTCCCTTCACCACTGCCTCCATCCAAGCACGCACGCCCGGGTATTGCGCAAAATAGGTATCGATATACTGCTTTGCCTCTTTAAAGGGAATACCCAAATCTTTTGAAAGGCCATACGGCGTCAGGCCGTATAAAATGCTAAAATTGATGCGTTTTCCAATTTGTCGCTGAGCAGACGTAATGCGTTCAAGCGAGGTATTGAAAAGACGCGCGGCCGTTTCTGCATGAACATCATGGCCATTCTTGAAAGCCTCTAAAAGAGCTTTGTCCTGAGAAAGATACGCCAGCACGCGCAATTCAATTTGCGAGTAATCTCCTGAAATAAATGTATGCCCTTCGACTGGCTGAAATGCGGCACGAATTGCAAGTCCCGCGCCAGAGACTGGCACGTTTTGCAAATTGGGATCAAAGCTTGAAAGCCGTCCCGTTGCCACTCGCGTCTGATTAAATGTGGTGTGAATGCGCGTATCTTTTGGATTAATATAGTTTGGCAGCGCCTCAATATAAGTGCTCTTTAATTTGAAAAGTTCACGGTATTTCAAAATAAGTGCAGGCACAGGATGCAATTGTGAAAGCGCCTCAAGTACTTCATGATCAGTTGAGTAGCCAGTTCTTTTTGAACTTTTTTTCTGCGGTGGCAAATTTAAATCATAAAAAAGAAGCTGTTCCACTTGGCGTGGCGAATTTAAATTAATCGTCTCATGCTTTTGATCAAGCATGCCGATAATATCCGCTTCAATTTTTGAAAGCGCATTACTCACCAGCAGATTAAGCTCAAGCAATTGCTTTTGATCTACATAAATGCCATACGTTTCCATCTGATACAAAACACGCATAATCGGCATTTCAATATCATAGAAAAGTGATACCATCCCCTCTTTTTCAAGCTCTTTTTCAAACAACTTTTTCAACTTAAATGTTTGATAGGCATCATTTGCAGAATAATCAGTCGCAAGATCCAACTGAACAAATGAAAAATCGGGCAGCTTTCGTGCTTTAACCACTTCATCAAACGTAAGCATCGGTTCATCAAAGTAAAAAAGGGCCAAATGCTTGAGGCCAATGCGCTGCCAATCACGCGTTATTAATGATGCTGCAATGAGCGTATCAAACGCTGGATTAGCGATATGCAATCCATGAGATGCAAGTACGTGAAGATCAAATTTTGCGTTTTGGAAGTAGACTTTAATATTCGGATTTTCAAGAACTGGTTTGAGCGCTGATTGTACCTCAGCATAGGAAAGTTGCGGCTCAATAGTTTGATGGCCAAACGGAATATAGTATGCTTTTTCTGCATATGCGCAAATCGATATACCCACCATCTGCGCTTGCAATGGATTCAGCCCGTCGCACTCAGTATCCAACGCACATTCGCCAGCCGTTTCAATTTCTTGTACCACGCTTGCAAGTGCAATCGGCGTTGTCACACATTGAAAGTTTTTCTTTTTTATTGCAGCTCGCTTTTGCTCAAATAATGCCTCTTTTTGCTCTTTGGTACCCCCCAAATCTTCAAGCAAACTTTTGAATTCCAACTTTTTAAAAAGTGGCTGTGCCTGAATCCAATGTTTTGCATCAAATTGAATATCTGATTCTTGTATGCCTGTTGGCACGCGTTGCAATAAAAAAAGCTTACGGCTTAAAAACGCCTTTTCTTTGCCCGCTTCTAGTACATTTTTAGTGCGTGGTTTGTGCACTTCATCAATGCGCTCATATAAATCTTCAAGCGAATCAAACTGCAAAACCAATTCCTGCGCGCCTTTTTTTCCAATGCCATGCACGCCCGGAATGTTATCTGAGGTATCTCCCAAGAGCGCAAAAAAGAAGGGAAGCTTTTCTACCGAAAACCCTAACTTTTCTTGCAACGCCTCTTTTGAAAGTAGTTCATCTTTAAAGTAATCATAAAGATATGCGTTATCATCTAAAGCCTGCCCCATATCTTTATCAGAAGTGATATACACTATTTTTTTGGCGCCATTCTCCTGCTCTTTTGCAAGCGCATACATCAGATCATCCGCTTCATATCCCGAGCGAGAAAGCTGGCATAAGCCAATCAAATCAGCAAATTTTTGGATGTGCGCTTTTTGATCAAAAAGATCACTTGGTGGCGCTTGCCGCGTCGCTTTATATTCTTCAAAAATCTCATGGCGCGTTGTTGGCCCTTTGCTATCCCAGACGAGAACGATATATGAAGGATTAAATCGATCCATCAATTTTTTGATCATGCGGCAAAAACTATACACCGCATTAACCGGCTCACCTTTAGCAGTATGAAGTGGACGTGTGCCATAATAAGCTCGATATAAAAACGCAGAACCATCGATTAAAAAGAGTGTTTTTTTAGGATCTAATTTCATGCAATTGTGCCTTTGGAAGGGGGGATTAGTCACCTTTTTTAGTATAGCACAATGAAGAGAAATAAAAAGCCGGCAGCTTGACTACCGGCAGTTTTCTACAATTATTCTACAGTCGAGAAGGACTTACGTTCTCCCCCATCCTTATACCAGAAAAGAGCACGAGCATTATTACCACATGCTTTTTGGACTGCATCTTTAACAAGAGCATTCTCAGCGTTAAAGGTTCCCTGATATGTATCTTCCCATTTATTCCTAAAGCCCCCAAATTTCGTACCTACTACTTCTTGAGTTTTACCCACGACTTCCACTGGTACAATGGTATATATTTGGTTGCCTTCTCCAACATACTTTTGAGGTTGTCCGATTTCAAATTTATCATCTCCAATTTCTAGTTGAATCCCTACTTGTGGCTCCAAGTGACGCCAACAACATTTCAATGCATCATCACCAGACTTGATGTCAGCTTGAACAGCTGCTTGTTGTTGCGTTTGGAGATACTGATGTAGTTGATCAAGATTTTGTTGTGTTTGCTGTAAAGCTTGTTGAGTCTGCTGGAGTGCTCCTACATTATTATCAAAACGTTTCTGTAGAATATTTAACTGCCCACTTGTTGCCATTCCATTTCGAAGTCGATCGACACTTGCGCCCAGATTCTCAACTTGTGCGGCACTCGCCACCACTCTGTGTGTTACTTCGGAAAGATTAGTTCGAACCTGCACAATTATTGCTGTATTATCTTGCACACGTTGATCTACTTGAGCAATACCATTACTCAATTGCGCATCTCTTTCTGCTGCCCGCTGATGCAGCATCTGATTTTCTTCCTGAAATCGTTGCAAAATATGTTGTTGATCAGCATAACATTTAAGGCCACCTGCAAATGCCATCACGGGAATGCCATAATAGAGGCCCGTCTTAAGCGCAGATTTTATTTTTTGTTTTCCTTTTTTACTTGAAGCATATTTTATGGTATTCGGGCCAATCGCCAGAACATCTTTGGCTGTCGACTTAATACCTCTTGCCAATCGTTTTGTCATACGCGAATGCATCAATGCAGAAGGAGCTCCCATGATGGCATATCCCATCGTAGAACTTATCCCGAATGCTTTGGCAACTAAGCTACTTTTTTGTTTTTTCTTTTTCTTGTGCGATTTTTGGTTTTGATCAGAAGCCAAAACAACTTTTTCTTTTTTCTGTGTACCTCCAAATGGATTCAAAGAACTCAAAGAAGGCATCGAGAGAGATGCACCATATAATGTAGGAGTCGCGAGAAGAGTAAGGCTGAGCATAAAAAAAAGAGAACTACGCTTTTTCATTTTTCCTCCGAGATAATCGAATGTGTGCAATACTATTGAAGAATCTAGTTATAAAATTTACCATAAAAGAAGATGTTTGGAAAAAAATATTACCTTCATACAGTTAAGATAAATGTATATACGAGTACAATTATTAACGGGTTATCGAGAATTTTTGTGGTATGTCTGTCCGCCAGAATGGGATAAGGCATCTCTCATTGGTGCATTGGTGCGCGTTCCATTGCGTAAACAGCACGTTCCTGCACTCGTACTTGCAAAACAACACAGCAAGCCAGACGTGCCATTTGCATTACGATCAGCCGTGAGGCTTGAACCAGTGCCTGATGATCCTCACTACTATCGTTTTATTTCACTGGTGAGCACCTATTATCAAATTGCGCCAACCGTCCTCATTAAACGCATGAAGCAGTTTCTTTTTCAGAAAGAAGTGGCTACCGATAGCGTGCACGCATCGCTCGATGAAAAAGCGATTGACGTACAACTCACGCACGAACAACAAGCAATCGTTGAGGCATTACTGCCTACTATTTCTGAACCAACATTTACTCCCACCATCCTCCATGGCGTCACGGGATCGGGAAAAACGGAAGTGTATAAAGAGCTGATTAAAAAAGCGTACGCAGAAAAAAAGAGTTCACTTTTTTTAGTACCGGAAGTAACGCTCTCACTTGCTTTTGAAAAACGATTACAAAAAGAACTGCCTCATCTACCTATTATTGGATTTCATTCTGCCACATCTATCAAAGAAAAACGATTACTCTGGCAACTGCTTTTGGATAAAAAACCGGTGGTAATTGTAGGCGTCCACCTGCCCATCTTATTACCCATCTCAAACTTAGGCATTATTATTGTTGATGAAGAGCACGATCCGGGGTATCAAGAAAAAAAACATCCAAAAATTAACAGTAAAGAAGCTGCGCTTATACGAGCCAAGCAGGTTGGCATTCCGATTATATTAGGATCAGCCACACCATCCATCAGTTCGCTTTATAATGTTAAGCAACGCAAGTGGCAATTTTTTCAACTATTAAAACGATTTGCCGGATCATTTCCCACCGTAAAAATAGTGTTTTTAAATGATAAAAAACAGCGCAAAAATTTTTGGATCAGCACCGAGCTTTATCGTGCAATTGCTGATCGCCTTTCAAAAAAAGAACAAACAATTATTTTTTTAAATCGGCGTGGCCATAGCTTTTTTGTGCAATGCAAGGGATGCAGTAATATTATTATGTGCCCTTCCTGCTCAGTAAGCCTCACGCGGCATAGCACCAATACGATGCATTGCCATTACTGCGAATATCACATTCCCTTTCCAAAAGAATGCCCTGCGTGTAGAGAAAAAGAATTTTTAAAAAAGGGAATTGGCACACAGCAGGTAGTAAGTATTATCGAAACGTTATTTCCGGATGCACGCATTGCACGAGCAGATTTGGATACCACTAAAAAGAAAAAAGAATGGCATACAACTCTTCAAGGCATGCAGGATGGCACCATCGATATTTTGATAGGTACGCAAACGATCACAAAAGGATATCACTTTCCACGCGTCACACTCGTGGGCATTTTATGGGCAGATTTGAATTTGCATTTTCCCCGTTATAATGCTGCAGAGACAACATTGCAACAACTTATTCAAGTGGCCGGAAGAGCAGGCAGACAATCTGATGAAAGTTTGGTCATTGTACAAACAATGGATCATCATCCTGTTTTTTCATTTTTACAAGAAGAAACATATCTTTCATTTTATGAAGATGAACTAAAAACACGATCGCTCCTTTCCTATCCGCCATGCAAGCGCCTTGTTGAGCTTGAATTAAAACACACCAATGAAAGCACGTTGCATCACGATGCGCATCTCGTGGCTGCCACGCTTGATACGATTGTAAAACGAAGTGGATTGGATATTCAGATTTTAGGACCTGCAATGCCGCCGGTTCATAAAGTAAAAAACTGGCATTATCGCACGATTTATGTAAAAGCACACACTATCACGGAACTTTTGGATCTGCATAAAGCAATTGCCTCATTGCGCATTACGAGTCTTCTTTTTTTTCATCCAAATCCGTTAGGGTAGGGACGTTTAACTTTTTTTATTGTTTTTTACGCCATACTTTCTTTTTTTTCTGAATTAGTTTTCGCGGTTGTTGGTCATTTCCTTCAGAAGGAATAGCTGAATTAAGCTGAGCATAAACTTTTTTTAGTATGAGAGGAATAATTAGTATATCTTCCGTTATGCATTTCTGTACCAAGTCTCTACCACAGTAAGTAGCAATCCATTCGGCCGTCAACTCAAATACTCGACATGCCATACGAAGCTCTTCAACAAGCCGAAGTTTTTTATTGCACTCGTCGTAGACCGCTTTCCCTGCCTCATTAACTATATAGAGGGAGCGGTCATCGCGCGTTCGTTGAAATGTATATTCATCCTCTCCTATTTCTTCCATGGGATGAATTGTAATACTAAATTTATATTTCTTCTCTTCTATTTCTTCCATAGCGTGAATCGAGCTTGTATGGAGAGTAAAGATGAGCTTCAGAATGCATAGCACCATTAAAAATTTTTTCATATTAATCAGCAGCAGCTTCTTTTTCGCAACTTTTTTTGCATGCACCGCCATCTCCACACCTAGCCTCACATACTTTTTTGCATGCTTCTTTGCACTCTGTCATATCTTTTTCAGAACAGGATTTGGTGCACTCTTGCTCATTTTTTGAGCATGGACACAAACCACCATACCGTTTTGTGCAGGCACACATGTCACCACATCGTGCTTGCGAACAATCGCCACTTGAGATGGAGACCGATATTTCTCCATGAATTCCTTGGCCATCGGTAGAAACGTTTTGAATTGCGTCAGTTACTTCTTGCAAAACATCTCCGCGTACTTGCTGCTGCCCACGATCAACCACGCGATGAGCATCTTGCTTCATGTGTTCCCAACGATCAACATCATACTTTTCGTTATCTCTTGGAATATACAGCGTAACTGTGTATTGAATGATTCGTTCATTTTCACGTGATGATTGCTCAACACAATCCCGCGCACGCAAAGCTGGTGCCACCATTAAACCACTGAGCGCAAAAACTACTCTTTTTTTCATACTCGTCCTTTAAAAGGGGTTAACATATAAGAAACGGAAAAAGGGATATCAATGATATTTGGTTGAACAACTACACAAAAAAATAGGTGCGATAATGCTTTAACTCAGAAATAGATTCACGAATATCTGCAAGCGCTCGATGTGTTTCTTTTTTATTAAATTGTGCATCCGGATCATTTGGATACCAGCGATTCACTATTTCTTTGATGCTACTCACATCCAACATTCGATAATGAAGAATCTCTACAATGCGCGGCATATACGCTGTTAAAAACATGCGATCAGTCCAGATAGAATTACCGCATAAAATGGACTCATTTGATTCACAATGTTTTTTAATAAATGCAAGCGTCTCATCTTCAGCTTGTTGCACAGAGATATTCGATTCACGAACTTTCTCAAGTAATCTGAATGGAGTAAGCAATGCCGTAACTTCAGGACTCATTTCATCCAAATATTTTTCATCACAATGAATCACCAGTGAAGGGCCTTCTTCAATTAAGGTAAGATTATTATCGGTAATAATGGTGGCAATTTCTAAGATTTTATCTTTCTGAGGATTGAGTCCGGTCATTTCCAAATCAATCCATACAAGACGCGACTCACGTTCCATACAGGTACCCTCTATAGTAAATTTGCGTTTCAGATAGTATTATCACATACAAAATGAATTGCAATTAAAATACGCACATCCTCATTCTTTTATGCCGTTTCTCTTTACCTGACAGCAACAAATTATTACGCTATTACCCATCTCATCGAGAGTTTGCATGCACATGATAAAATAAGGAATGTAGATGCCAAAACTTCGGGTTGGCGTATTAATGGGCGGTAAATCTATTGAGAAGGAGGTTTCGTTCAACTCCGGACGCACCATTTGCGACCATCTTGATATCGCTCGCTATACTATCATTCCCATTTATCAAACATCTGCAGGGACGTTATACATCTTGCCGTGGCATTTTTTACATCGCGGAAAAACTACCGATTTTGAACATAGACTTGATTCTGAAGCAAAACATATTATCTGGGATACGCTTGCTGATCACGTTGATTTCGTGTACATCGCTATGCATGGCCGATACGCAGAAGATGGTATCCTGCAAGGAACTCTTGAGCTTCTAGGCATTCCCTATCTCGGTTCATCACGCTTGGCAAGTGCTTTGTGTATGGATAAAACAAAAGTAAAAATTATTCTTGAAAGTCACGGTATTGCCACCCCAAAAGATGTCATTTTACAAAAGCACGAAACGCAATCAATTGCAGCGATACAAGCTGATATAATCCATACATTACAGAAAAAAAAAATGCCACTTCCTTGGATCGTCAAGCCACATAATGAAGGTTCCAGTATTGGCATTACGGTGGTACATAAGGAAAAAGATCTTGTTGCAGCTGTTGAAAAAGCATCCCTGGTGCATCCGGGCAATCCGCAAGCGGTACTTATTGAAGAACGTCTCTGTGGAATGGAGTTTTCTTGCATCACGCTCGTAGATTATACAAACAATACGTTGTTACCCTTAATGCCCACAGAAATTGTGCCGGAGTCTCATACTGAATTTTTTGATTATGATCAAAAGTATATGCCAGGCAGGGCAATGAAATATACCCCTCCACGCTGCTCACAAAAAACAATCAAAGCCATACAAAATACATGCATGAAGATTATGCGCATTTTAGATATCGAAACTATTTCACGTATTGATGGGTTTGTGACAAAAGAAGGAAACATTGTCATTGTTGATCCCAATACCTTTTCAGGCATGGCGCCCTCCAGCTTTGTGTTTCGTGAAGCTGCTGAAATGAATATGAGCCATACAGAGCTCATTAACCATCTGATTGAGACAGATATTCATCGTTACCGGATGGAAAAAGCAAAAAAAAATACAGAAAAAAAACGAGATGCTATGAAGAAAAAAGTACGAGTGGGGGTTTTGCTGGGAGGCGCATCGCATGAACGGGAAATTTCACTGGAATCTGGCCGTAACGTTGTGTACAAGTTATCACCGGAAACATATGAAATCACACCACTTTTTGTAAACAAAGAACATAAACTATACCCCCTCACGCAATCACAATTAGTGCGTAACTCAACTGCTGAAATTGCTGCTGCCATCAAAAAAGAACTGCCGATTACATGGCATAGTTTACCAAATCGATTTGATTTTATTTTTAATGGATTGCATGGAGGAGCAGGAGAAAATGGAGCAGTGCAAGGAATGCTGGAAATGCTCGAGCTGCCGTATAACGGATCTGGCGTATTTGCCAGTGCACTCTGTATGGATAAATATAAAACGGCAGAATTTTTAAAAGCTTCTGGCTTTTCGGTTCCTACCCAAATATTACTCCAAAAAACTGCCTGGCAAGAAGATCACAAAAAAGAACTGCACAACATTACAACTCAGATTCACCCTCCTTATATTATAAAACCACACGATGATGGTTGTAGCGTGATGGTCTCTCGTGCAACCAATGAGAAAGAACTCACGCAACAAATCAAAGCAATTTTTAAAGCACACAAAAATGCAGTACTCATTGAGGAATTTGTAACTGGCATGGAACTTACTGTTGGCGTCTTAGGCAACGAAACACCACAAGCATTGCCGCCAAGCCAGGCAATAGCGCAAGCTGGCATTCTTTCTATTGAAGAAAAATTCATGCCCGGTGCCGGAGAAAATCAAACGCCAGCCCCGTTGCCAAAAGCATCATTACAACTTGTACAAAAAATTATAGAGCAGGTTTTTAAAACAGTAGGATGTCGTGGCTATGCGCGTATCGATTGTTTTTATCAAACCGCTCAACAAAGCCCAACCAATGCTGAACGAATAGTAATTCTTGAAATAAATACATTGCCCGGTTTAACTCCCGCCACCTGTATTTTCCATCAAGCTGCTGAAATTGGATTAAAGCCAATGGATTTTATTGATCGTATTATCAAACTCGGCCTTGAAACACATCAGATAACACAGCCTCTGCATAGCACATCGAAAAAAAGGATCAAACCAATCGAAACATAATCGTTTATAAAAAGGAAACGTAATGAAAAAAGTAGTAGGAGGCATGGTTCTATTTTACTGCATAATTTCCTTTGGAATTCAACCGGAAAAAAAGAAAAAGAGTGATACGCCCATAACAATTACCAAAGAATTGATTGCGAAGTTTAAGCAAAAAGACTTTAAAGAATTTATCGAGGAAAGAAAAAACCAGTTTCAGACAGGCAACACCATCAGCAATATTCCGATTATTGGAGTTGTTTTCGATTGGGGATTAGGGGCACTCAAAGGAGTGGATATGGAAAAAGCAAAAAAATTTTTTGAACGTATTGATACAGAAGCATCTACTCTTAATGCAAAGCTGCATAACTTTGAGCAAGATGATACCAGCCTTGCCTATCTACAAGATATTTTCGCTCAGATGACACCACACATGATTGCCTCAAAATCCACAAGTGATCTCTCGCAAGCTATAGAAAAAGTAAAGGAAAAGCATTTTCCTAATTCAAAGACGATGTATACTAAAAGCAGTGATAATACATATACCTATGCGCCCGACAAATTTGCCAATTATGCACTTTGCAGTTTAATGGCAGGGCATATTGTAAATCAAAGCTCAACGAAAGGACTACCACGACAACGCAAAAGAAGAAACTTTAATGGCAGCTAACCCAACATAAAGGAATCACATGAAAAAAATCTGTTTATCTCTCTTGCTTTCAATCAGTTTTGGATCAACTGTACTCATCAGCATGGAAAAAGAATCAACTCAAGAATCTGAATTTTTAACACCGCAACAAGTTCTTGAACAATCAGATCCACTCCCAGATGAGTATGAAAATACCAAAAAATGGATTGCCGAAAAAAAAGATTTTTTTAATACCTTACGAATGTCAGAAATAAGCAACCAGAAAGATTTTATCGGCCACGTTTTCGGGATAACTTTAGTTCATAAATTTGAAAGTTTGAGCGAGAAAAACTACATTCTTGATACCGGCCTTGCACAAGCCGATCCTGATCATCAAACGGTAGTTCGATATGCCGGAGGGCAAAACACATTAAACTCACTGGCTTCAAGCGCTGGCATCGATTCTGGCCCCCCTCAAAACATGTTTGAGCGAGTAATGACATCTAATGGAAAACCTGGATGGCAATACAAAACAGATGTTTTGCAAAAAGCAACTCACGGAAACTTCCAGGTACATCAACACACCAGCATGCTTGCCTATTATCTTATGATGAAAAAAAGATTAAAAGGCAAAAAAGTACAACCAGTGCAAACATGGGCGGTACAATATGGAGACGAAGAATTCTGTGACGCTAATTATGTTATTGTACAACCAAAGCTTGGAGATAAGTTTGCACTCTTAAGCAAACTCCCGGATAAAGACCTTAATGCCATAGTAGATAAAAGTCTCCTTCCAGACCTTGCTGATACGGTCGACTCAGGAGCATGGAATCTTACAAAAGAAAATCTTTGGTACGATGCTCCCAATGGTACGTTTCATATTACCGATCTTGAAAAACCAAACAATGAAGGATGGGGGCCGAACCCCGGCACTAATCCTCGCTGGGGAACCGCTGTATTTAGCTATAAGGGAGATGGCAAAAGTAGTCATCCATGGAAATGGAAACATAATATACGATGCGGTTATGATGCGGTGAATGGAAGCATTTTAGCCAATAGAGAAGATCTGCAACAGGAATGGGCTCAAATCAAAAAGGAACGCGCGCCCAAAGAGTAACGATAAAAATTTATTATTTTTTAATATGCAGAATACGCTGCAGCCAATCACGCTGCAGCGTTTCTTTTTCTACCGAGCTTAATTGCCACGCAATATCTGAAGCATGTATTTTTGTAATCAAATGATACAAACAAATCGCAGCGCTCACTGAAATATTAAAACTTTCCGTAAACCCAAACATCGGAATAGTAACAAAATCATCCGCAAGAGCAATTGATTCATCTGAAAGACCAGTAATTTCGGTGCCAAACAGCAGTGCGATTTTTTGATTAATGGGAAGCTCTGAAAGCGTATAGCCTCGCTCGTGAGGAGTGGTAGCTACAACGCGATAGCCATTTTTTTTGAGAGTTTCAATACACTCTTTCGTATTTTTATAGCGATGGAGGGTTACCCATTTGCTTGCTCCTTTGGCCACAGCATTGAGTGCACTAAATGCCTGCGCCGACTCAATTACATGCATATCTTGCACGCCAAAAATATCACAAGAGCGGATCACGGCACTTGCATTGTGCGGCTGCGTAATATCCTCAAGTGCAACGGTGAGATAACGCGTGCGATATTCTAGTGCTTTTGCAATAAGTGTACGCTTATTTTCTGATACTAATGTTGAAAGGTACGCAATATCATCTGATGTCCCTAGCATAGTTTTATCCCGTGTATTTCATAATTTCAGCCATACTGATAAACATATAACTCAGAATAGCACCAATGCCATTGCTAGCCCAACTTATAACCAAGTATCCAATAAGATTTATGTCCCAAAAAAAAGCGCCAAAAATAAACATACACGATTGAAAAATAGCGTAGAGTATCGCGAGGTTTATGCTCGGTGCAAATGCAGAAATCTGCTTGATCCCTTCGTGTGGATCTATAGGTGTAAATTCCCAATTAAACAAATGCACCAGTATCCCAATTGCAATAAGCGAAAGAAGTACAAGCGCAACCAACTGAGCAACGACACTTATCCCTAATGAGCGCAACCGAGATCGGCGCATAACCAACCGTAACATTAAAAACATCACTATGCCGGTGATCACTGGATGAGCCCAATCTGCAGTAAATTGCCAAATCCACGCAGAAAGAATAAAATCACCGACCTGTTTTATTATATTCATACACGTACTCCTTTTTTCTATGGGATTATACTTAGGACAAAGCTTATCATGATATCTTTCTCTCGCCAGTTAATTGTTGCCTTACCATGATTAGCTTGGTATGTTTTCTGGCAATGCCCATAGTAACATTATCTAAAAAGGAACTATTTATGAGTACTATTCCTCTGTCTAGTTATACTACACTCAAAAACTATCATGAAACCACACAAAAATTGCGTGGTTTTTTTTTGGATCGCGGATTCATTGAAGTTGATACGCAATCACGCCGTAGCATTTTAGCTGCATGTGAAGATCCTGCCACGATTGCCACGTATGTTTTTGCTGGCACCAAATGGCCATTGCCACAAACAGGGCAAATGTGGCTTGAGCATGATCTTCTGAAAAATCCAGATGTACCGGGGCTTTTTTGCAGTACCACTAGTTATCGTGATGAGCCAGATCCGATCGTAGAACGTCACTTGAATATGTTTCCCCTCTTTGAATTTGAAACGCATGGCAACATGAACACCCTTCAACGCCTTCTTGAAGATTTATGTGCTTATTTAGATCTAGGCAAAAAAGAAGTATTCAGAGATGGAGATTACGGTTTTGTTGCAGATTACTATGGCACTGAAGAAATTAGTGCTACACAAGAAACCAAAATCTGGAACGATTTCAGTCCGGTCTTTTTTTTGAAAAATTTCCCCTTTTACACGCATCCCTTTTTTAATATGAAAAAAGAGGGAGATCATGCCAAAAAAATTGATGCCATTCTTTATGGCATGGAAACCATCGGATCAGCTGAGCGAAGCTGCAATGTTGATGAAATGAAAGAATTTTTTCATACAATCAGTCATGGTATGTTTGCAAAACTACTCTTTAATCATTTTGGCAAAGAACGCGTTACCAAAGAACTTGATGAATTTCTCTCCCACGATTTTTTTCCACGATTCGGGGGGGGGATTGGCGTGGCACGTCTTATTCGTGCAATGGAACTTTCAAAACAAGAATGGAACGAAATACCTGCCACCACATCCAAACAACCAACACCACAACAAACAGTATAAAAAGATGGCCCCGCGTAAAGCGGGGCTTTTTATTCGATATTATTTTCAAAGTTCCTACCATTCACCCTGCGTGTCCGCGATAGCACTTGTGCGACGGCTAGAAGCTTGTCGAAGGACGTTAGATTAATACTTGATAGGCATCCCATCCAGCTTTTTTATATTCTTGCACAGTTTTTTGGGGATCTTTCGATTGGTATATACCACGCCCAACAATAAGCACGTCCGATCCAAGCTTCATTGCGTTCTCAGGCGTTATGTATTGTTGGCCAAGGCCATCGCCTCCTTCTTGCATTTTTACTCCAGGTGTAAAATGTAAAAATCTGCCATCCAAATACTCTCGCGCAATAAAGCCAATAACAAAATCTTTTTCTTGTTGCGCCATAGATACTGTTTTCTTTGTATATTCTCCGTTAGCCAAATTTCCCGCACTACTCATTTGAGGTAGCAAAATAAGTGCTCGATTTTTTTTGTGTCCAACTTCTTTCAAGCCTTGGATAATGCCGGGCCCGGGAATAGTATGGGCATTTATAATGTCTGCCCAATCAGAAATATGATAGATACCGCCTTCATACTGATGCTTTACCGTATTACCAATATCCGCAAATTTGCGATCTTCAAAAATAAGAAAATCATACTCATCTGCAAATCCTCTTATTTGTTTTATTAATGAGGGATGAAAATCATGAATAATATCGATATGCGTTTTTAATATACAAATATGCTCTCCAATCTGATGAATCAAAAAAAGAAGCTCTTTACATGAGGTAACATCTGCCGCAACGCATAAATTGGTTTGTTTTCTTTCAATAGTTCGAAGCAATTTTTGAGCGGTAGCATTTGAAAAATCAGCAATGCGATGTTTATAAGACGTTCTGAGATAGCTCTTTGATTCGAGAGTTTCTGTGATAGGGCGGTTGGTGGACACTTTCATCTATATCCTTAGCTATTAAAACTGATGCTCTTTAATAAAACTAGTGATACGCATCACCGCATCGTCATCTATTTTTCCCCCATCACGCAAAGTGTCAATTGCCTCAGACAAGGTACACACTGCACGTAGATTCACTCCACGATCGGCCAACTTTTTTGCCGCACCTTGCTCTCGATCCATGAATACCACCACATCCTTAATGATCAATCCAGATTTTTCAAGGGTGTCTACCGCATTTAAAATACTTCCTCCACTGGTAACAACATCTTCCAAAAGAACAACCGTATCTCCTCGTTTATACACTCCTTCAATGGTGCGAACGGCACCATGGTCTTTCACATCTTTGCGCGGCATAAGCATCGATTTTTGATAAAGCAACGCAATCCCACTTGCTAAAGGCAACGCTGCATACGGTACTCCTCCCACATGATCCACTTTTTTATCCACAATCTCTTGCCACAAAAGATCTACAATGTATTGAAACACATCGGGAAACGAAATAATACGACGCAAATCAATATAGATAGGAGATTTGATGCCACTTACTAAGGTAAAATCACCTTCCATAATCGCTTCTATTTCAAATAATCTATGGAGCAAATCTTCTTTTGAATTTTTTGGTTCCATTACATTCCTTTATGTTGTGATGGTTCAGATTTTCTTTGAAAAAAATGCCCGGGCCGTGAATGATATTCGCCCATCAGATACGGATTATACATCGCTCCAGACGCCGATAACGCTGCATCTGCCCCGGCATCAAAAAATAAATCAATATGCTCCGGCAGAGTAATGCCACCGCATCCCAGAATAACTAAATTCAATTTTTCTGCATCACTTATACGGCGTGCTTCGCGAACAAATTGCAATCCATATGGCTGAATTGGCGCTCCGCATACACCGGCATGAGGCCGGCCTTTAAAAAATTGCTCCCCTTTTTCATCAACCACGTTCAGGCCAATTGCATTGATTCCCGTGATACCACGCACACCTGCAGCGGCTGCCGCAGTGAGTATTTCTTTCATTTCATCAGTTGAATTGAATACTCCCAATTTAATAGTTAAAGGGATTGTGCCTAATGCCGAAACTAATGCAGAACAAAGTTTTGATACCAGATCAACATCTTTATACAATAATCCTGTCACATTCGGGCACGAAAGGTTCGCCTCAACAGCATGCACTCCAACTTCTTTAACGCATGATGCTAGATATACAAAATCAGCAATCAATGCATCTTGTGTGTCTCCAACACCATAAATAGATGAAATCAATATTTGCCCCGGTTTCACGTGGGACAGTCCACGCTCCATATCGCTCAGCACCCATGCAAACTCATGCGATGCATTACCAATCGAAACGGTTACTGCCAATTCAGAAAATGAATTGGGTAACGTTTTAGTTACCGTCATTGGTTGATCAAAATGATGAATGGGAGTATTACGTAACAATGCAACATTGGGATGCGGATGAGCCAATGTTTTTTTACTACGAATTGTTTTCCAAGTGATAACGTCAAATCCCAAATCGCTTGCTAACTTAACCCCCCGCGCATTCACCACAAAAGGACACGCTGGCACCCCGAGCGGGGTCATGATCTGGTAGTCAAACAGATTTACCCAGTCTTTTTTGGGCGGTACAATACGTTTTGGAATTTCACCATCAAAAAATGGACCCTCCATAAGATTTTCTTCAAACGTCTTTTTTACATCATAAAGTAAGGACATTGCACATCTCTTCTTCTTTAATGATTTTTTCTATTAGCTATAGCTACTTTTTGGTACGCTTGGCTATTCTTTTTGATAAAGATGCATGGAACCATACCAAATGATCATCAAAAAGCAAGGAGATACGGATGAGCGTGCACCATCGATTATGTGTTTTACTGCTTCTTTTTTCACCAAGCTTTTTATTTTCAGGTGCAGGGATAAGCACCCCCGAGTCGCAAGAGTTACAGACAGTTCCTACTCCTCCGCAATATGTGACGGTTGATACCCCTAATCCTGAGTCGAAACAGGTCGCAACAATAGTGAATATTTATAACACCAATAGCCCAATGCAAAAAAATGAAAACTCCAGCAGCCCAACCGTTATCACCTCCACCACTACCACCGTTACTGCAATATCAAACGCATTCAGTTCAGTCCAAGCACGGATATCCAGTTTTTTACAACAGCATAATATTCAGCTCACCAAACTATCTCCCTCTGCGCTCGCGCAATCGGCAAAAACATTTATCAAGCTTAATAAAAAGCGCATAGCAATAGGAACGTTTATTGGCACGTATATCGGAATATCAACAGCATTACTTGCAGGAAACCATTACCTGAATCGCTCAGATCTTTGGACTTCCTGGAAAAAGCATATGAGCGTAAAAGAACTGCAGGAATGCCCGCAGCATGAGCTTCAACAAAATCTTCGTGAAACTATTCTTAATCGATACTTAACGGACTCAAAAGATCGTCTCTGCTCTTACATGGAGTTTATGAAAGCAGTAGATAGAGAAAACCGACGCATACGCCGCTACATCACGCTTGCACAGATCGTTAAAAAAAGCAGATTAATGCGAATTTTTCCCACTAATAGCACGAAAATTAAACGAGCCAAACAAAAAAAACAGCGACTAGCTTTTATAAAACATGTATTTATTTCTTGGGCAGCGCAGCAGAATTTTGAAAAAATTTAGCATTCATTACGTTTGCAGAAAGCTCGTACTGCCAACGCCTGAAATACTAGATAAGAAATATTTAATATCATCATCGCCAAAACGGATACCTGCACCGAAGAAGACACTTGCGTTCTTTTTGCTTGCAAAATCATCTGCGCCAAAAGCGGTATAGATATTTTTTAACACAAAGATTTTATTCAACCATTTAAGATGTGGGCGCCGATCTTCAATCAAGCGATTACGGCCATTAAAGTCGTACGCTTCGAGGGAAGTTACCCAACGGAATTTATCCGTACCAAATGGAATATCCACGTCAACAGCTGCCCCTGCCGTTCCCTCAAACAAGCCAATTCTAAGCGCAATATCTTTAAATATTTTACCAAACTGGAGATCTACCTTAAACGAATCTCTATTAACAGTTATTTTGCGATGATCTTGCACTAAGGAAAGGCGCGTTAAATCATCCAAATTGAGTTGGCCCTCGTTAAACGGACGATCTTGAATGAGTGACGTATCTATCTGTTTGCCCTCAGAATCGAAGTAATCTCTTTCTACAAACTTCCGTTTAATGTACCCCTTTTCAGAGCTTGCAATCTGAATGAGATAGAAATAATCTTCGCGAGGATAGATGCGCATGCCAAAGAATCCTTTTGAATCCTCCCATTCATACCCCTCTGCTTTTCTGATCATAGATTCAAAATGCGAGTCAAAGACAATCTGCATGCGATCGATCTTAGTCAGATAATTTTTAAATCCTTCTATTGCTAGTTTGAGATCGCGATACGTTTCATCTTCATTCACCAACTTACCAAGAAGCCCTTTCCCCTCATCGATCTTTTCAGCAACAGAACTTATGCTACGCATACCATCACGCGCTTGAAGAGATGCATCTTCTAATGCGCCCGCTGTACTTTCGAATTTAGTTGCTACTCGATTAAAGTCTCTGTCAAAAACAGTTGATATTTTATCAAGACTTGTCTGGAACGTGGTACCAATTTGCATGAAGTTATCAAGATGGTCTTCATTGCGAACGAGCGCCCTATCAAGTACATCAGTTACTGACGACAATCGCTCAACCGAGATTTGCACATTATCAAAAATGGACTGCAGCTGCTCTCTGCCCTCAGCTCCACCTACTACATCTTTGAATGAACTGGTAATTTCATCAACATTGGTGGCAATCTTTTTAAACTGTTGCATCAGTTCATCGACTGAAACTGGCTCGGTGCTTGGGCGACTTAATGGGTCACCGGGCTGGAGCTTACGTAAAAGCGGATCGCCAGAATTAATTTCAATATATTTTGGCCCTAAAAGGCCGTCTTGCCGCACCGTGGCATAGGCATCACTATAGAGAGAATAATCTTTTGAAATCATGACAATGGCTTCTGCCTGGGTTGGATCATTAGGAACTAAATTAACATTTTCAACCCACCCAACTTTTACACCGGCAATTTTCACATCCCCTTTTCGAGAGAGGCCAGAAACATCTTTAAAAAAGAGAATGTACTCCGCATACTGACCACGATCAAAACGAAAGGCACCGATGTGAAAGCCCATATAACCAAACACGCACAGCGCTAGCAAAACAAAGATACCAACTCGTGTCTCAACTTTACCGATCAATGCGTATCCCTCTTTTTAGATCCAATAAAATTTTCTAATCTTAACATCATACCACGTCTTATCTTTATCAACGTGACGCATTCGCTCGAGAATTGCATACACTCGCTGGGTCACTTCACCAAACACTCCATACGATACCACCGAAAATATCTTAGGATCAAATGAAGACTCAAAGAACGCCTCTATCCCTTTGAACAAGCGCTTAAATTCAATGCCATACAACGGCTGAAAGAGAGTGTTCCAATCTTGTGCGATGTTCATGTTCGGTTTGAATTTTTTAACTAACTCTTGTATCATTTCTTTTTTCTTTTTTTCATCAGTCAACCCAACTCGCTTCATTTCAAGTAGCCCGCGCACTGAATCAGAAAGAAACCACGGTTGTAATTTACCATTACCGTATACCGTAAAAACATCTAATAAATACAGCGGCCTTTCTGAATCCTTCTTTTTTATAGGTGGCTCATAAAAAATAGTACGGGCAAACTGTTTAAATCCATCCTGCGTTAAAAGCTCTGTAGCATCGTTCACCTTATACTGCCGGTGTTTAAAGAATTTTTCAAATGATTCAAATAAATCAGCTGAAATACCCATACTCTTTTGGATTCGCTTGGATATAAACTGCATTAATTTTTTCCAATCACCGCTCGATTGCCCTTCTCCCCTAAATCTACCACGAACAAAATCATACATGTGATTAAGATTTAATTTTCCTTCTTCACACGAAAGCGCAATTTTAATCGTACCATCAACTCCATCAATATCTTTTTTAAGCGAATACTCTTGCCATTGATTTAACGTTGGCAATAGTTGCGTAAGCAAATTTTTGGCTTCTTGTTCTGGGGAAAGTGCTTTGATTTTTTCTCCTTCTTTAGCTCCTTCGACTTGCTTGCCCGACGTAGCCTTGGCAAAGTCGGACGAACGGGCTAATTGGCTCATCGCCACCTGTACACCACTTATAGCCAAAAGTTTTGCCTGCGCACGCTGTGTCACGATGCCCATAAATGGCACAAATATCGAACCTTTTTGATAGATACTAGTTACGAGCACTATCGCAATAGAAATAAGCATGAGAACAAGAGGAATAATAAAACCGTTCTGCTTTTTCATTATGTTTTACCTGCCTGTTTGGCGACTTCTTTTTCAGGCTTTTTTGGCTCTTGCTTGCCCGACTCCGCCGAGGCTTCCTCCTTCGTTAAAACTTCGGAGGACAGGTCGTCAGGCTGATCACTTTTTTCTTCTTGATCAGTTTTTTTCTTTTTTTCAGGTTGTTCAAATTGGCCATACTTTGACTCAACCGGAATGGTCATTACAAATTCTTTGTAGTTTTCATATGCACTATCCCACAAAGAAATCGTCAACTCTACGTATTGCGGCAATTTTGGACGAGGTCGTTGCGGTGGCTGAGTGCCCTTCTTTGCTTCCTGCTGCTTTTTCTCATCAATATCTTTCCAATCTGGAGTCTTTTTGTAAGTATATGAAAACTTCTTAGTATCTTTATCCTGTTTTTCTTCAATAGAAATAAAACGAGCTGAAAAATCTTGAATACCGCCTATCATCTCATATGCGCGATACTCTCCTTGCGCATCTTCTTTATATTTATCAAAGGCTAAATCGGTCGCTCCTTCCTGTCTTAAAAGCACATACGAATTTTTACGCTGAGTATCAGGAATTAAGCGATAGACAATCCGAGCTACGCGAGGTTTGAGTTTGATATCTTTGATACCAAAAAAGATTTCAAGTGGATTGCAGGTAATAAACGTAAGATAGTCAAGGCGCCCTCCATTTCCTTTGCTTACCCCATAGAAAATTTTGTCGATCGGCGCTTTCTTTTTTGTTTCCTCTTTTTTTCCCGTTTGTGTTGGTAGCAGATCATACTGTGTTGGCACAAATGCGCCCATAATATCACGCTCCATCTGCTGATCAAAAAGAGCAACGCGCCCATATGTGGAAGTTATCCCCGTAATGGTTTGCTGAAGCCGACTCACCTGCATAATGGTATTTAAAAGCCCGGTAGCCAAAAGCGCAGCAATCACCATACCAATCATGATTTCAATTAATATAAACCCTTTTTTCATGACTGTGGTCGCTCCAGTTTGTATATAAATTGCACTGCGCGTCCCTCTGGGCTGGTGACATTCTCTCCCGACGTGATCACTTCTTGGCGATACATTCCCGGCAGCTTTGCAAGCGATGATTTTTTATCAACAACTGCAAAACTATACCGCATCATACTTGTTGGCTTTTCTTCTTTTTTCTCCAGCTTAAATTCTTTGGCTTCTGGGGACTGCTTTTGATGTACGGTAAACATGAACTGCTTTGAAAGCAAAATACGGTGAAACTTTTCAGCAATGCGGGCAACCGCATTAAATACATTCGTTTCCAAAATAAACATGGGCGAAAGAATCATGCCAATAATGGCAATGGCAATCATCGCCTCAATGAGAGAAAACCCATTTTCATTTTTGAAACGCATCATATGCCTTAAATTGAGCCGTGTACGGATTTAACACTAATCCAAAACGAGATGGCTTGCCTTCGATAATCTCATCTTTATCAACACCATTGATCGTTACCTGCTGAGTCATCCCATCAGGAATAAGATAAAACCAAGCCGTTTTTACTCCACCAGCCAGACGACGCATCTCATCAAATCCTTCCACAATAAATTGCTGAATGATAAACGTGATCGGCCAGGACATTTCAGCATCAGGCCCTTTCACTTTTTCAAACTCTAACTTTTTTGCCGTCGCAGACTTGGTAATATCTTTTTCGGTAAATGCTTTTCGTGCTTCAAAATCAAACAACACCCGATGAACAGCATGCGTAATAATTGCATTCTGCCAGGTACGCTGCATCAAAGAATTTAACCGAGCCGCGAACTGTTTTCGTTCATAGCCCGGTTCTTTTTCTCGCATCAGAGGTATGATTCCCGCCATCAGGATACCGATTATGACGATGCCAATCATCAACTCAATCAGCGTAAATCCATACTTATGTGAAACTGATTCTTTCTCTATTTTGTTGTCCATACATCAATTCGACTCGCTTTGAGACCTTTAGGACCGTCCGGTCCATAAGAGAAAAGCTCATATGGATGTTTTGCATCATCACCTGGCGTTACGCGATACACAAATTTTTTCTCCCAACCATCTTGCGGAAGTTTTTTTCCTGGCAAAATTCCTGAAGCCAATAAGTCTTGCAATGTTTTTGGGTACTCACCTTTTTCTTGTTTATAATTCATCAAACTCATTTTGATTATTTGGATGGTACTCTTTGTAGCGCTCCGCTTGGCATTTTCCATCAC
>SDBT01003599.1_pt1 | contig 26691 bp, 28 predicted proteins | sample 2277101 | NCBI WGS metagenome assembly SDBT01 (sample SAMN10404973, study PRJNA504765) | marine sediment metagenome | isolation source: marine sediment core GS10_PC15, 103 cmbsf | place: Arctic Ocean: Southern Knipovich Ridge | collected 2010 | reverse complement strand
AGAAGCCGCCCGAATCGGCAGGTACATGATTCGCTGCCCCCCAAGTACTGGAACGCCTCCAGTGGGACGAACAAGCCGGCGAGGTAGTCTATTCTGCTCGTCCCTCCAGGGCGCGAAGGGTTTTGACTGTTTTGACGAGGATACTGTACATCATGACACCATGATGCTATAATCAGCATTTAAGGCAAACAGCATGAAACGCACGAATATTTATCTAGAAGAAGAACAGTTACGCCTCCTCAAGCACATCGCGGTGGAGGAGAGTCTGAGCTTCACCGAACTGGTCCGCAAAGCTCTTCAACATTTTTTGGAATCCTATGAGAGACGGCCGACCTCCCAACAAGATCCGTGGGGCCAGCGTTTGGAACGGCTTCTCGAACGGATCCAACAGCGGAGTCGAGCTTTCACCTCGGAGGAGATCGAGGCGGATGTAACGGCAGCTTCCGAGGAAGTGCGTCGCAAGAGAGTCGATGCTGCGCGTTCTCGTTGATCCGAATGTCTGGGTCTCCGCGCTCCTCAATCCTCACGGTTTCCCCGCACGTGTGCTGAACGCGCTAAAGGAAGATCGATTCAAGCCCATCCTGAGTGAACTCTTGATGGATGAGCTTCTAGACGTACTTTCCCGTCCGAGATTGGTGGAGAAGTATAGGCTCGACCCAGTTGATGTCGCGGAGTTTGCGACTTTGCTTGAAGAAAAAGCGGAAAGCGTGGAACCAACCGGAAAGCTTCGTATCTGCCGTGATCCCAAAGATGACATCGTAATCGAGACTGCAATAGAAGGGAGAGCCGATTACGTCGTAAGTCGCGATGACGACTTGAAACGGGATCTGGAGGTCGTTGGCCACATGGAAGCGCGTGGGATTCGGGTAGCAAGCGTGAGGCAATTCATCGAGTTGATGATGCCAGGCGACACAGAAACTCGTTGAGCTTGGCGATTCCGCAGTGTCACTCATCATTATTCGTCCGGACTGGGGCGGTCCAGTCGAACAACGGGCTCTTCCATCGTGCCGGTCACCTGAAACGGTACGGCGATCCGACCTTGGTCGCTGTGCAGTAGTACTCTCAGGGCCAACGGACCATCCAGATCGACCGAGCCACTCAGGTCGAATCCAACATTGCCGGCCTGCAACTGAAAAGGCTCCAGCAACAATTTGTTCTTCTCGAGCCGGAAGGCGACGTCGGTCGCCCGATAAGCAGACCCCACCAAGCCGCTCCGACCCAGAGCCTCTTCGAGTAGAGAAAGAACAGGAATTGGAGGCAGGCTGCCCGACTCCAGACGAAGCTTGCCTTCTCCTTTGATGTTTTTGGAGTCCGAACCGAAGCCTTCCGCTTCGAGCTCGAGAAACCCATCGCCAAATCCTCCCGGGCTTGCCGCGCCGGTCAAGGTATCGACGTCCAGCGGGCCTCCTTTTATTCGGAGCGTGTACTTGAATGGAATCGTGTTGAAGTCCCACGTCATCGAGCCAAGGAATGGGCTCCCATGGGTCGTCAATCTGAGATCATCGAGAGCCAGCCTACCTCCGGAAGCCTCGAGGCCTGCCGCAAAGTCATGAACAAGACTCGACTCGAGAGCAATCTCTTTCACGCGAAGCTCGCCGTCGGCTGTGAGGCCGTGTAGAAGTGAAAGTGCTCCGGTTTGGATGTCGATATTGTGCAATAGGCAATCGATTCCTTCCATCGAAGGAGAGCGGCCACCGCCCTTTCCGGCCGAGGTGTAAGCGCCATCTTCCAGACGAAGCTCGGCGATCTCGAGTACGAGTCGCCGGTCTTCAATTTGGGGAGCGACAGCTCGGCTTTGCCGCTCAGCGGACCGATCTCTTTTGCGATTCGCGGATTGCTTCGAAGGAGATTTATCTCGAGCTTCGACCAGTTGCAACGATGGCCGCCGAACCACGACCCGCTCGATCACGACTTTCCCCGAAAGGAGCGGCACAAGCCGGAGCTCGAAAAGTATCTCGTCGATCCGAGCTTCGAGGCGGCCACCGGGAAAGCGCCAGGAGGCTTCCACCTCTTCCAGAGTCAAGCCACGAAGAAGATTCAAGTGAAAGCCGGCCGCAGTCAACTTCATGCCGGTGGCTTTGCTTGCTTGCTCGAGCGCCGCTTCACCGAGCTCCGGCGAGGCGAAATCCATGGACCCAACCAGAGCCAGGGCAATGACCAACGTTCCGACTGCAATAGCGCCAACCGCAATGAGTTTCTTCCTCGTGGCCATGGTCTTTACTCGCACTTCACCGTTTACGGATTCCCGAGCTCATCGTCAAGACGGCAGGATAACAATCCATTCATCGTCGAGTCAAAACAAGTTTGTTTGTCCTCTGCAGTTCATTTACATTCACGGCGGCTCGTTTTCTCCTATAATAAAACGTTCGAACAGATCAAAGGAGGAGCATTGGCAACCAGAACCAAACGAAAGGTGAGTCCGACCCGAAAGAAAGCGACCAAGTCGACGGTGAAAAAAGCCGGAGCGAGCTCTCGACGCTCCCTGCGGGTGGTCAAAGGAAAGACAAAACAAATCGATCTTCCCCTTTTTTCCCCGCAAGGAGCCAAGCGCTCGGACCTCAAGCTGGTCTCCGCGAAGCCGGCCGCTGAAGCCATCGATGACCGATCGGAGGAGAAAACCGAAACCGCAGGCCCGACGGTAGAGCGCCGCGCTACAGCAGAGTCCCTGGCGGCCAAGCAGCGCGACATTTCCGTCTCCGAGTTCTTCACTCGAAATCGCCACCTTTTAGGATTCGACAATCCCCACAAAGCTTTGCTCACCACCATCAAGGAGGCGGTCGACAACTCTCTGGATGCCTGCGAGGAGGCGGGCATACTTCCCGATCTGGAAATCAGCATTCAACCGCTCTCGGAGGACCGGTTTCGGGTTGCCACTCAGGACAACGGTCCGGGTATCGTTAGGGCGCAGATTCCAAAGATCTTTGCCAAGCTCCTCTACGGATCGAAGTTCCATACCTTGAAGCAAAGCCGAGGGCAGCAGGGGATCGGGATCTCGGCCGCGGCCATGTACGGACAACTCACCACCGGAAAGCCGGTTTGCATCACGTCACGCACCGGCAGGAGAAAACCTGCCCATTACTACGAAATGCATATCGACACACGTCGCAACGCACCGGAAGTGATTCAAGACGTGACTCTCCCCGACTGGCCCCTCCCGCACGGAACCCGGGTGGAGATCGAGCTGGCGGGAATTTACAAGCGGGGGCGTCGCTCGGTGGACGATTACATCGAACAAACGGCCGTTGCCAATCCTCATGCCAGCATCCGCTATACGCCGCCAAACGGAGACACGATTGTTTACGAGCGGGCGAGCAGGGAGCTTCCCCGTGAAGCGAAGGAGATCAAACCGCACCCATACGGAGTCGAGTTAGGGGTGCTGCTCAAGATGCTCAAGGACACCGACTCGCGCAGCTTGAAAGGGGCATTGCAGGGAGACTTCTCGCGAGTATCCGCCAAAGTAGCGGAAGAGATTGTCGCCGGAGCCGGTCTCGCTCAGAACCGCCGAGCCCGGGGGCTGTCTCGTGATGAAGTGGAAAGAATCTACCGTGCCATTTCCAAAGTCAAGATCATGGCTCCTCCTACCAACTGCCTGTCTCCCATCGGCAGAGATTTGATCCTGGCCGGACTTCACAAGCGAATCGACGCCGACTTTTATGAAGCGGTGACCCGCTCCCCGGCCGTCTACCGCGGCAATCCATTCCAGGTGGAGGTGGGCGCGGCCTACGGCGGCGCTCTTCCAGCGGATGAGCCCATCGATGTCCTGCGATTCGCCAACCGGGTGCCCCTCCTCTACCAGGCTTCGGCCTGCGCTATTTCCAAATCGACCATTGCCACCGACTGGCGAAACTACGCGCTCCAGCAATCGAGGGGAGCTCTGCCCAGCGGTCCGCTGCTGCTCTTCGTTCACATCGCTTCGGTTTGGGTTCCCTTCACATCCGAGAGCAAGGAAGCGGTGGCACACTACCCCGAGATTCTCCGCGAGTTTAGGCTTGCACTGCAGGAAGTGGGCAGAAAACTGAGCGCCCATATCAGACGACGACGACGCCAGCAGGCCGAGTCCAAGAAGCTGGCCTACATCCAAAAGTACATTCCCCACATAGGGGCCGCTTTGCAGGACATCCTCGCTTTGAGCGACCGGCAACGCGACAGGATGGTCGAGGTGCTTACCGACACGCTCGAAAGGAGCCGCAAGCTATGAAAGCCACCCAGGCCAAACGCTATGCCGCCGAGGTCAAGCAGAAAAACCGCAAACTGAATCAACACACCCTGAAGCTCATCCGGGGAACCGCGGAGGATATCTACAAGAAGGTGCTCAAAAAGGCGAAGCCGGACATCAAGCTGCCGGTGCGCTCCCTTTCCAACGTGAGCTACTCGCAAAAACCCGGTTATCTGCAGATCGGGAAACAAAGGAAGAGCCGGACTCTCACCGTCTCCACCGTAAAGACCTTCGCGCAAACGCTCCGCATGATGTCCCTTTCGAAGGATCTCGTCGAGACGAACGATTTTGCCACCAAGCGAGACGCCTACTACCAGTCCAAGAACTGGGGTGAGGCGGGTTTCGTGGAACAGGGGGAGTCGGACACGGTCATGGATGACATCGAGGCCATGTTCTCGATGTTCAAAGTGAGCCGCGAGCAACTTCGATTCATTCCCGATGAGCACGGTGGAGCGGTAGCCGGGCAGCTCATCGTCTACGACGCCGACATCGAGACCGGGGAAGTAGAGCGTATCGACTGTACAAGGTTCGGTTCCGGAGCCTACTCCATCCCTTCCACCGTGGAACACCTGTCTTTCGAGACCAATGCGAAGTTCGTCCTGGCCATCGAGACCGGAGGTATGTTTCAGCGGCTACAAAGCCACAAGTTCTGGCAAAAGGCCAAGTGCATCCTCGTCTCCCTGGGAGGGGTTCCCACCCGCGCCACGCGACGTTTCATCCGCAAGCTTTCCGACGAGGCGAAGATTCCCGTCTATGCCTTCGTCGACTGCGATCCCTATGGGATCTCCAATATTTATCGTACTCTCAAAGTCGGCTCCGGTAACGCCGCCCACATCAACCAGTTCTTTTGCGCCCCCAAGACACGATTCTTGGGTGTAACCCCTCAAGATATAGTGGACTACAAACTACCCACTCACCCTCTCAAGGAAGTGGATATCAAACGGGCCAAGGACGCGCTAAAGAACGACCCCTTCTTTCAATCTCACCCCGCCTGGACCACAGCCATCAAGCAAATGCTCAAGATGGGCGTTCGCGCCGAGCAACAGGCGCTGGCCAAATGGGGCCTGAATTACGTTATCGAGGAGTACTTGCCGCGGAAACTGAAAAAAGTCTCCCAGTTTCTTCCGTGACAAAAGGGGTAACACCGTTTTATCGACAGAGTTTCCCAGCCGGGAGTGCGTAAATGACACACTCAGACGGGATAACTGTGGCAAACATGACACAGGTTCCTACGTCTCGAGGCGCTTGGAGTCCACAACCAACGATTCCACAATGATTTACTCGTGATCCGACCAGATCGCCCCGTTTGGCATAATAGTTGCTGGATTATCACCGGCGGCAAAGGAAGGCTGTGTAAAACCTATGCATTGTCAGAGAACGCTGAAACGGGAAACGACCTGTGTGGGTATAGGCCTTCACTCGGGTCGCAGGGTACATCTCACTTTGAAACCCGCCCCCGCCAACTCAGGAATTGTCTTTAAACGGGTGGACCTAAACGGGATCGAGATACCGGCTCAGGCCAAACATCTTGCGTGCATCAACCACGCCACGTGCTTGGCACGGGGCGAGACGAGAATCGAGACCGTCGAGCATTTGCTGGCGGCCCTGACCACCCTTGGCGTGGACAACGTGGTGATTGAGCTCGATGCCGCCGAAGTCCCCATCATGGATGGCAGCGCGGCTCCCTTTATCTACCTTATCCATGAAGCAGGCATTCGGGAGCTCACGGCATCGCGTCAGTTCATCCGACTCAAACGGCCGCTTTCCGTGGAGCAAAATGGCCGGCAAGTCGCAGCTTATCCTTCCGATTCCCTACGGGTCACCTACACCATCAACTTCAATCACCCGCTGCTCAGGCACCAGGAGCATTCCCTCGAAATCAACGAATCCTCTTTCACGGAGGAAATCGCTCCGGCGCGCACTTTCGGTTTTCAGAAAGACGTAGAGGTCCTGCGCCAGAACGGGCTGGCATTGGGGGGATCGCTGGACAATGCCATCGTTTTGAGTGAGACGGGAGTCTTGAACAACCCGCTTCGTTTTCCTGACGAGTTCGTGCGCCACAAGATTCTCGATGTTCTGGGAGATTTGTCCCTATTAAACCACCACTTGCTGGCCCATGTGGTCGCGGTTCGCGCCGGCCACGGCCTCCATACCGAACTGGTGCAGGAGATACTTACGTCTCCGAACAACTGGGATCTGGTGACGCTGCCGGAACCGGTGGGCGCTTCTGTAGCCGCGGCGGAAGCTCCGTCCTTCGCGGAAGCTTCGGCCGGCTCCCGCCACTAGGAAAGCTCTTACTCTTCTACAAAAACCTTCACTTTAATCGTCTTGACCCGTCTCGGGTCGTTGGAAGCGATGGACACACTGCGCTGGAGCTGGCCTTTGTACCGTCGGGTCTCGAGGGTTACCTTGAGCGATGTCTTCTCTCCGGGTTTCAGCAATTTGACCTCAGGCTTGGCTACCGTGCAGCCACAAGAGGTGGAGATGCGGCCTAGCTCGAGATTTTCGGAGCCGATGTTCTCGATCTCGAAGTGCTTGACCAAGGCCTGATTCTGCTTTGCGGCGCCGAAATCGTGAACTTCGGGCGAAATCTCCAGGCGAGGTCCGGCGACGGGTTTGCGTTCGGTCTTCTCATCAACTTCGCCGGCAAACGCCGGCAAAACGCTCAGGGCCAGAAGCAGCATCGCGTTCAAAACTGTACTCATGACCTCTCCTTTTTCATCCTCGATGGTCCGCTGTACCGGACCCCGAGTTTTCAGATTTTCGGTTCCTTGCCCTTCTCGCGGCCGGCTTCCCCGGCAAGCTTCTTCATGTAGGCACCGAGCCTCTCGTTCTCATAGGTGACGGTGTTCAAAAACAAGCTCTCTACCAAGTATCGTTGCCGAGATTCATCGTCCATCTCATCCACTAGATGGGTAATCTCGCGCATCATGTCCTCGAAGGTCACCTTGAGCTCTCGCCTCAACGTCACTTCTCGATAGAGCGATTCGAGCACATAGAGGAGATCTCCATCCAAAGGGATCTCGTGACCAGCGAGCATCTTGACCTTCTTCATCTACCCTTCCCGACAACGTCCGAGACGGCTGAGAGAAAACCCGGCCCAGCCGATCTCCTAGAAACTTTCGAGAGCACTTTTCTCCTCGCGAAAGATTTCCACCAAATTGTGCAGCCCGGTCAAGCTCACCATCGTCTCCACCCTTTCCTGGAGCCCCACCAATCTGACGGCGCCGGATCGATCGGACATCATCCGGTAGATGTCCATCAAGCATCCGATGGAAGCGCTGTCGATGTAAGTGACCTGCGAGAGATCGATGACGATCTTATCCGCCCCGGCCTCGATTAAGCCCGAGATCTTGTTGAAAAAATGGCTCAGGATGGGGAAGACGAGCTTGTCTTCCTTGACCCGGACAACTTTCACATCGTCTACAGATTCTATTTCGAGATTCATGCGATTTAGTCCATGACTCCTAATGCGGTTGCTTGGGGTTTACCTCCTCCGACATGGCAACTAGAACCCGTCCGAGCTCCAGCCGGCCACGGTTGATCCGGCTCTTCACCGTGCCTTCCGGCAGCCCCAACCGAGCGACGATTTCTTGATAAGTGAGACCATGAATATCCCGGAGCATTACCGCTTCACGAAGTTTGACGGGTAGTGCCTGCAATGCACGGGCGAGCTGCTGCTTGGCGTCACGGGCTTCGAGCTCGCGGTGCGGATCGAACCGGACCGAGGCAAACTCTTCCAGGCATATTCCCCGATCCACCAAAGCCTCCCGCTCTCGCCTCCCGCTCCTGTACCGATCGATGCAATGATTGCGGCTCACCGAGTACAACCAAGTCCCGAACTCGGCATCCCGGTCGAATCGGTCCAGAGAACGAAAAACTCGGAGAAAGATCTCCTGTGTCAAATCTTCGGCCTCTTCATACTTGCCAGTGAATTTGTAAGCGATACCGAACACCCGGCGGCGGTAACGACGTACGATTTCCTCCCAAGCTGTCTCTTTGTCCGCCTTCTTGTCGCAAGTAAGACACAGACCAATGATTTTACGGTCGTCGAGTTGCGAAAGATCACTCCCTGCGGGTTGTCGGCTCTTCATGGCCGGCTCAGCAACCCGCTCTCGACCCAACAAAAAACACTCAATGTAGGTATTCTAGCATCCGCCTTCGCCAAAGGTAAACCAGCATTGCTACCAGCCTGGACCTGTCCTAGGATCGGGTTCATGAGCAGGCGTCTCCCACATTACCTCATGGTAGGGGCAATTGCCCTGTTCCTGGTCTCAACGACGGGTATGGCGGTTGGTCGAGAGCCCTTCGCCACCTGGTATTATTCCTTCGCCTGGTGGAGTTACATCCTCTTCACCGACGCATGGTTGGCGCTCGAGAACCGGCCGACCGTCCTGCTGCATCGGCCGAGCCCGACCCGCCCGCTGGTTTTATCCATCATCATTTGGGTGAGCTTCGAGCTCTACAACTTCCGCATCAACAACTGGCACTACTTGGAGCTACCCCCGGAGTTGCCGATCAGGTGGATGGGGTACCTCATAGCCTACGCCACGGTGCTGCCGGGAATCTTCGTCACCTGGCACCTTCTGAAAGCACTTTTTCCGGCCGCATCCTCCCGAGGTAAACATTTACCGCCATCTTTGCTTACGATTCTTTTTTGGGGTGGCCTGGCGGCCAGCATCGCCCCATGGCTCTGGCCTCGATATTTCTTCCCCTTCGTCTGGCTGGGCCCCACTGCTTTCGCCGCAGCAGCCAACTATCGTCTCGGCGGAGAAGGAATCTTGATGGAGTTGGAACAACGAGGCCCGGCGGCGCTCTATCGCCTGTTGGGAGCAGGTGCGATATGCGGCCTCTTTTGGGAGCTGTGGAACTTCTGGGCCATGAGCAAATGGGTTTATGACATTCCTTTCTTCGATTGGTTGCACCTGTTCGAGATGCCGCTGGCAGGCTTTCTCGGTTTCCTGCCATTTGCGCTCGAGTGTCACGAAATGTACTGGCTGGGGGAGAAGGCTCTAAAACGACTGGAGAAACACCCCGCTATGCGGGGGGCAGTTTGGCTGGCTCTCGCCGCCTATGTTGCCGCGGTGTTTTGGGGAATCGACCGGTTCACGGTGCTGACGTTTCAAAAATAGTCGAGCGCGACGAGGTCGTCGAACCCTCCTGTGGGCGGTTACTTTTTGGGCAGCTCCGGTTTTCCCGCTTTAACCCAGGCGGTGTACCAATAGCTGGCGATGTCTCTGGACACTCCCTCCAGCATCTGGCTGATGATAAGCGAGGCCCGCAGCCAAAGCCCTTCGTAGTAAAACCGGTCGTAGCTCGCGACCCCCCTGCGGGCGATGTAGTCATTCAGCAATATATTGTCGACCCAAACATAGGATTTGACAGGGATGCTGACAGCGTACTCAGCGGGGCGGTCGAGGTATATGGCGGCAGGCGTTTCCACCTTCAGTTTCTCGCCATAAACTTCCAACAACCGACTGTCGAACCGTTCGCGAAGCCCTTCCTGACCGATGGGATCGCCGTCGCCGTACTTGGAAACGTTGACCGGCACCCAGAGCTCTCCCACGTAATAAGCTATCTCCAGCGACAGGGACTCGATCGCCGGTATGTCCATGTTCTGATAAGCCTCGACCAGTTTTTCGTAGGTCTCCACCAGCTTCCAGGGAAGGTCCCCGGCTTCTTCGATCGCACTCTCCCCGTATTTGGCTATCGCCGCTTGCCTGGTCACCGGAATCCCATCAAAGGGAAACTCCTCCAGACGATCCATCTCGAAAATGAGCCTCGGCTCCACCCGCGCCGGGTCTTTGACGTTCTCCATGAGGTAATCCTCACGTTGTTCATAGAACTTCTTGATTGGCTTGGGCAGAGCTTCGATGGCCTTCTCGACCGTGAGGCGGTGACCCAGGTCGTTCCACGCCACGCCTTCACCCGCCCCTCCGATCCAGGCCGCCAAGGCCACGATTAGTACGATTCGCTTGACCATCCAAAACTCCTCATCCGTCGGGTTTTCCCTCTGGCTCCTAATGAGAGCCTATTCTAGACCGCACCTATGTCTCGATCAAAACAGCCGGCCTCAAATTCAGCTGATGATCGGCCGGGAAGGGATCAGGACACCCTGGCCACAGTCAAAACGTCTACTTCACCAACCCCCGCCCTGAGCAGAGCCCGGCTACAGGCTTCCACCGTGGCACCGGTCGTAAAAACATCGTCGACCAGCAGAAGAACTTTGCCGTTCAATGAAGGAGGAACGATTGCATGGTAGGCCCCCGCCGCATTGCGCCACCGACTGCCGGCACTGAGCTCCGCCTGTGGAGGACGGTCCTTGATCTTGACGAGAATCCCGCCGATTGCCGGGACGCCGGCCAGCCGCCCCACCGCCCGGGCGAGAAGATCGGCTTGATTGTACCCGCGCAGTCTATGACGTCGCCGGTGCAGGGGTACACCGAGCACCGCGTCCGGGCGAGGGAGCTCCTGAGAAGCAAGGGAGCGCTCGAAGGCCAACCCTCCCAGTGGTGAAGCCAGCCGCTGACGTCCACCATACTTGAACTGCAAAAGGCACTCTCTTAGGCCGGCCTCGTAAGGACCGGCCGCCCTGGCTTTGCGGAAGCTCCGTCGCCGCCGGTCGCGGCAGGGACCGCAATACCCTCCTGCCACTCCGGCTGCATACGACAGCCCACAACGAGGACAATAGGGATGCTCGATTACGGGGAGGTTGATCCGACACTCGTTGCACAGTGGCCCGCGGTGCGGCCAATCGAGATCGATTTGACAAAGAATACATCGGGCCGGAAAGGCGACGGCCACCAGACTTCCCGCAAAGGTTTCGATCCCACGCCACAATCTCTTCTCTGCGATCACTGCTAGACAAAGACGATTTATTTTGAATCTTTTCTCTCTTGACTCTGCGCCTTTCTTCTCTGCGTCTCTGCGGTTTGATTCTCTTGGTATTGAGCAGCAGAGCAGGTGGTTGGAGGTTTCGCTCGTCAGGACAAACCGTATCGGCGCCGCTTCTCCCACAGTGATTTGCGGCTGATCCCCAGGATCTCGGCGGCACGCGTTTGGTTGCTCCGTACATGGCGGAGTGTGATCTCGATGTAAGTTTTCTCGACATCGGCGAGCGTGGGTCGTCGCTCGCTCCCCAGCCGGAAGGTTACCGACGGGCTCTCCAAAATGTGATCGGGCAGACCGGACGGCTCGATGGTGTTACCGGTCGCCATCAGCACCGCTCGTTCCACCACTGCTTTGAGCTCCCGAACGTTTCCCGGCCAGGGATAGCTCCGAAGCACATCCAGGGATTCCTGACTGAAATCCTCCAGCTCGCTCATCACTATTTTCAACTTCTCCTGCTTGAGAAAAAACCTCGCCAGCGGCACGATGTCGGCCCGTCGATCGCGAAGAGGCGGCAGTCGAATCAAAAACACGCTCAGACGATGAAACAGGTCCCTGCGAAAGGTTTTGTGCTCTACGGCCTCTTTGAGGTCTCCGCTGGTTGACGCCACGATACGCGCATCCAGGGTCAGCGTCTCGGTTCCACCCACACGCTCGTAGTGCTTGTCCTCCACCACCCGCAACAGTTTCGCTTGAAGAGAGGGATCGAGCTCTCCGATTTGATCCAGAAAAACAGTCCCTTGCCCGGCTAATTCCAGCTTACCCGGTTTCGGGTCCCTTGCACCGGTGAAGGCTCCCCGCTCGTACCCGAACAGCTCGCTTTCCAATAGCTCCGCGGGAATGCTGGGAAGATCCACTTTGGTCAAGGGCTCGCCGGTCCGACTCCCCCAGTAGTGGAGCGCATGAGCGGCCAGGTCCTTTCCGGTACCGCTTTCACCGCTGAGCAGCACGTTGGCGGAAGCGGAAGCCAAGCGGCGGAGCAGCCCCACAATCTCCACCATTTGCTTGTCGTGCGCGATGAAAGCCTTCTCCGGTCTCAAGAGCGATGCAGGAGTGCTCCCGTCGTTCACCCCGGACACGGCTCGTTTCTCCACATTGCTACCCTTCTGCGGCAAACTTCTGATCGTGCTCGGCAACGGCGAGACGTGCGGCGTCGCCCCACAATCTTTCCAGATCGTAGTGGCTCCGGCTGCGGGGAATGAACAGATGAACGACGAAATCTACGTAATCCAGTAGCAGCCAATCCCCGTGGGGATAGCCTTCGAGATGCTTCGGCTTGACACGAATCTTCCCAAGGCTGTCTTCGATGGCGTCGGCGATGGTTTTGAGCTGCCGATTCGAGTTGCCGGTACAAAGCAGAAAAAAATCCGTGAAGCTGGCCAAGCCTCTGAGATCTAAAACGACGATGTCGCCGGCTTTCTTCTCGCGGGAGGCCTCTATGGCCACCTGCAGCTCGCGCCCGATATTGTCGAAGGTCAGTTTCTTCTTGCTCAAGCTCCTTCCCTATACAAACGATGTTTTGAAATATAGGCCTCCACCTCCGGAGGCACGAGATAGCGAATTGAGCGCCCGGCACGCACCATGGCGCGAATCTCGGTGGACGAAATGTCGAGGGTGACCGCTTGAATCAAGTAAATCGCCGGGCCATATTCGGCAGGGGGCTCCGCCCCATCGCGGAGGGTCACCAGCATCGAGCGCATGGGCTCCGGAACCGCTTCATGCGCAGCGGCCAGGCCGTAGCCGGGGCGACCGTGCACGATGAAAGAAAAAGACTCGAGCAGTTCTTGCCATCGCTTCCAGGTCTGGATCTCACGGAAGGAGTCAATGCCGGTGATGAAAAAAATCTCGGCCACCAGCGAGGTTCGTTTGATCTCCGCCAAGGTGTCGACGGTATAGGAAGGCCCATCGCGATCGACCTCCACTCGGCTGACTTCGAAAGCCGGTTCGTTATCGACGGCTGCCTGAATCATGCGAAAGCGATCCTCGGCGGCCGTGATACCCGGTCTCGCCTTGTGGGGCGGGATCCGCGCAGGAACAAACAGGATCCGGTCCAAAGCCATGGCCTCTTGGGTTGACTCGGCGGCTCGAAAGTGTCCCAGATGCAGGGGGTCAAAGGTTCCGCCCAGCACCCCCACACGTTGGACAACACTCATACCCGCTCGCCTACCTTCTCCTTGGTCATGACTCCCTTGATCCGTCCAGCCAGTTCTCGAATCATCCGCTTGGTGCCCTTGCCGGTAGCCGCCGAGACCTTCCAGAAATCCAGCTCGAGTCTCCGAGCCGCCTGCTCGAGCGCTGCCAAACGAGCCCCGTCGCCCAGAATGTCTATTTTATTGGCGGCGACGGCCGCAGGTGTCGCCTCGAGTCCCTGGCCATACTGTCTTACCTCTTGCCGGAGAGCTCGCAGGTCCTCGACCGGGTCGCGGCCGGAGGCCTCAGAAACATCAATGAGGTAGACGAGGAAACGGGTTCGAAGGAGGTGCCGGAGGAAACGATGCCCCAGTCCCATCCCTTGATGAGCGCCGGAAATCAGCCCCGGGACATCGGCCAACACAAACTCTGTGTCGTCGCCCACTGCAACCACACCCAGATGAGGGGTCACGGTGGTAAAGGGATAATCCGCCACTTTGGGTCGGGCCGCACTCACCCGCCTCAACAAAGTGGACTTTCCTGCATTGGGTAGGCCCACCAGGCCGACATCCGCCAGCACCCGGAGCTCCAATCGAAGCCGTCGTTCGTCACCGGAGGCACCGTCGTCGTGGCGGCGAGGCGCCCGATTGGTTGCGCTCGCGAAGCTCGCGTTACCCCGCCCACCGCGACCGCCCCCGGCCACCAGCAGCCGTGCTCCATCCTCTCGAAGATCACCGCAAAGCTCGCCGCTATCCTCATCGAAAACCAGCGTACCGAGTGGCACGGGAAGCTCCAAATCCTTCCCGTTTCGACCCCTTCGGCGAGTCCCTTCTCCATGGCGGCCTCTTTCGGCCCGGTAACTGGGGTTGTAGCGATAAGCGGCCAGCGTGTTTTGATTCGCCTGGGCGACGAACCATATCGAACCGCCATCGCCTCCGTGACCACCGTCCGGACCTCCGCGCGGGACGTACTTTTCGCGCCGGAAGCTGACCGCTCCCCTCCCTCCGTCGCCGGCCCTCACTTCGATCCGGACCTCGTCGACAAACATGGTAAACCCAGTCCTCGTGCTGGAAGATTTCTAGTAAGAGAAAAGGGCAAGCAAGCGGGTGACGGTTATTCGTTGCCGGATAGGGGAATAATGTTAATGAAACGCCCTCGTTGTCCGCGATTCTGGAACTCGACAAACCCATTGATGCAGGCAAAGAGGGTGTCGTCCTTGCCTCGCCCCACGTTCTTACCCGGCTTGAACCGCGTGCCTCTCTGACGAACGATGATGGAGCCTCCCGAAACCTTTTGACCGCCGAAAGCTTTGACCCCCAGACGCTGAGAATTACTGTCTCGCCCGTTGCGGGAACTTCCCTGACCTTTCTTGTGTGCCATGGTTCTCTATCCTTCGATGCTCTCGATTTGAATGGCGGTAAAGGATTGCCGGTGGCCGCGGGTGCGGCGATACTGCTTGCGGCGCTTCTTCTTGAAAACAAGAACCTTTGCGCTTCGCCCCTGTTCCAAAACGGTCGCTGTTACCCGGACGCCTTCGAGGTAGGGTCTTCCCAGCTCGAGCTTTCCGTCCCGGTTCAGCATCAGGACTTTGTCGAGCTCGACTTTCGCCCCAACTTCCGAGTCCAGCTTCTCCAGTCGAACTCGGTCGCCCGGGGAGACCTGGATTTGCTTGCCTCCACTCTCTAAAATCGCGTACAAAACCTTTACCTCCGAATTATCATCATTAGCGGTCGCCAGCGTCCGCGTCCGCCGAAGTCATGCATCCTCCGCAGCGACGAAGGAGGACGATCCGAGTATTTTAGGTCTACAGCTAACATCTGTCAAACACAAGCTGTCTTCGTCTTTCTCTGCGCTCCCTCCGCGCTCTTTGCGCCTCCGCGGTGCGGCTTCGAACTTCCACCTTGGAATCGTGATGGAACCTAGAAATCGTACCCAATCCAAAAATCGAACTTCGTGTCTTCCAGGCTGACGGCAAAATCAGTGAGCTTGGACCAGTCGAAATGAAACGGCATACCGAACATGTTCATCGTCAAGCCGAACCCGTATGAGGCCAGTGCATTCCCCAATCCCAAGCGGCTGGTCACGGTGCCATCTATGAGCGATTGCCGGGTCTCACTGCTCAAGAGCGAGAAACCCTCGTTGACGTACGACGCACCTCCCACGTTGAAGAAGAAAGTACCCCGCACCGCGCCGAAGAGCCCCGCCGGGGTCAGCATGGCGTCAATGATGGGGAAACGAAGCTCGGCGGCTCCATAAAAGCCCTGATTGCCGTTGAAAGACAGATAGGGATAACCCCTCATATCGTTGTTGCCACCGAACCAGAACAAGTCCGGATTCTCTCCGTGGCTGTAAAAACCCCGAAAGCGCATGGCAAACAAGCTGGCCGAGGTGAGCTGGAAGTACTTCCTCGCATCGACTTGAAACGTTCGCCGAGAAAGAAAGGGCCCACCCGGGGAGACCTCGGCACTCAAAAGGACGGTACTGCCCGCCAAAGGACCGAATTGCCGAAAACGAGTCGTTTCCTGGATATAGGAAATGCTCAGGGGCAAAGCGGTTCCATTCGGGTAGCGCTGTGAGAGAGCGTTTTGGACGCCCTCTGGATTCACACCGCAGACTTCAAAGAAAAGAAGTGGATCAACGGAAGCGGCAACCTCCGGGTCCAAACAGGCGTCCTGGAAACCGGAGCGCTGGCGGATGAGTCCGGTCGAGAACTGAATCCGCTTGAATCGGTCCAGGGGATAAAACGCCGAGGCAACGCCTCCGCTCTGGCGGATGGTCGCCAGGCTTCCGCTGCGGTCGAAGCCGGCGGAAAGAATCGGACTGAGCGTGCCGAAGAAGAAGCTGGTCGAGTCGAAGGCTTGAAGGGAGTACTGTAAGCGGCCGGCAAGATTCGTGTAGGAGCCCGCGTAGGTCCTGAACTCCCGCACCGACAGAGCGAGAAAAGTGAATTGCTGGTCGCCGAGAACGTCGGAAAAGGTGATCGCGCTGCCACCAAAGAAGTCGCCGCCGCTGGTGACCCCCACGTTGATGGGCGGCGCCGAATCGATGAACATTTTCTCGAACATCCCTTTCTTTCGCTTGTTCTCGGGAATGACTTGATGGATGACCGGAGGCACGAAATCGATAACCGGGCCTTGGGTCCGCGCAATCTGGTCGGCGGTGATCTCCTTGACCGGGTTATCTAGATCCAGCTTGTACAGGCCCCAGTCCCCCTTGTAGTAGCTGGTAAAGATCATCTGCTCACTACCGGTGTCGGTGTCCAACACCAGCGCCGGACCGAAATTCCCTCCCAGAACGTCGGTGTACTGAAGAATGTCCCCAGTCTCCAGATCCAGCGAGCGAAGGTTGAAAATGTTGTCGTCCTCGTTCGAGGAATAAAAGAGTGTCGACCCATCAGCGGTCGGCGTCGGTCCGGTGTCGTCAAAGGGGCCGAAGGTGACTTGCTCTTTTTCTTCCGGGTTCTCCAGATTCAAACGATAGATCTTCTCGTTGCCGCTGATCCTGCGACTGTAGTAGAGCCACTTCCCGTCACGGGTTACCGCCGGGAACTTATCGGTGAAACGGTCTTGGGTCAGGTTGACCGTTTCTTCCGATTCGAGATCCAGGCGGTATATGTCCCCGATGCCGTCCCTCAGAGCCGAGAAATAAGCATAGCGACCGTCCGGTCCGAAATGTGGAAAAGCGGCCTGGTCGAGGGTCATGACGTAGCGACGGTCGATCTTGCCCGTCACCACATTGGCCAGAACCAGAGCCCGCCTCTTGCGGAATCGTCCGAAAAATCCCACGTGGTCGCCGTCGTGAGACCAGGCCAGCATACGGCCCAGGAAAGCATCGCCTCCGGTGAGCGGAATATACTCGAAGTTGCCGGTGTAGCCCGGAGTCAGGTTTGTTATGAACGAGCCGTCTTTCGCCGAGAGCAGCACCACGTCGAGCTCCCCTTCCTTGCGATTGAAGGACAGCACGGCGACGATCTCTTTCGAAGGAGAAGGCGCTGCGGACAGGGCCGCCACGTATTTCCCCTTGCGCGGATCGGGAGAGAGGTTTCGACTGTAGTCGTCGGGAATTTCCTTGTCGCGGAAGGGTTTGAACCGCTCCTTGATCCATTTGCGGTACTGGCGATTGAACTCCTCTCCATCCATCCGAAAGGCTTGCTGGTAGACTTCCGAGCTGACGCCACCCAACACCGCCTTGCGCAGCGCGAAAAGGAACTGACGAATACCCTCCTTGCCGAACCGTTCTTCGATGAACTCGAAAATGGAACGGCCGAAGTCATAAGGCGCGCGGGTGAACGGGGTATTGAGCTCTCGGGTGGTGGGTAGCTGGTCGTTCACCGCCGCGTCCCGGACCATCATCAGATCCAGCGATCCCCACTCGCCGGTCATGTAATCGGCCAACCCCTCATCCACCCACAGGGGAACACCGGCGCGGATGAGCGAACGGGGAATGATGTCGAACTCGAAGATATGAGTCAGCTCATGAGTGATGAGGTTCTGGAGCTGGTCGGGAGGCTCGTCGATGGGCAGCACCAGCCGGGTTCGTATCGGCTCGGCAAACGCCAGCACCCCCTCGGGGATCTCGGAGGGAAAAAGGTTTGTCTGCGCAAACTCCGAGAAAGTCTTGTAAACGATCATCGGAATGGGAAACGAGATCTCGTGCTTGAGCTCGTTGGAGATCTTCTCGTAGGCGCTTTCCGCGTAACTCACCACTCGGCCGAGCTCCTGCTCGAACTCCGGGTAGTAGTACACCTCAAAATGAGGCGAGCGGTAAATGTGCCAGTCGAATTTGTCGTATTTGACCTTGTTTTTGCCGTAATAAGGCGCAAACTGGGCATAAACCGGGCTGGTCAAAATGGCGAGTGCAAGACTCACCCCCACCACCCATCGGATGCTAAGCTTTTTCATCTGCCACCTCGTAGAATTTCCACTGATCGTCACATCCACTGGCGGATGCGCTGGGCTTTGGCGGCAGGAGCCACTGCGCTGGGCCACGAGCAGATAGGGCCTCTAATGGTTTCGAATCACGTCGTTCAAAAGGTCATTTCAGCAAAATTCGCGTCCCACGAAGTTTCTGAGGACTCAAAATACTCAGAAAATTGGGAATCAGTCGATCCATGAGCTCGAAATAGGACGAGAGCGCCGAGATCTGTTCATCACGACCGTAGATGACCTCTTCGGTAAAGCGCTCGCGGTGAATCGTCTTGCCGGTGCTGCTATCGATGAAATAAAGCTCGGCAGACAGCACGTAGCCGGTTCGATCTCGAAAGCGACTGTTGCGAACCAGACGCGGTCGACCGAAGGTGTCCCGCACATATCGGTCTCCCTGGGTGTAACCCGAACGAGACTCCGATACGAACCTTAGCTTGCCAGTGACTATGAGCGGCTCTTGATACTCTTCTCCGAGCTGCCGCCAGTAATCCTCATCGGTCAGGAGCTTATCCTGCTCCATGTCGATCCACTCCTGGCGCGATATCTCCTCATCACCCGCCGCTTTTGCCTGCGCTTCCAGCCGCTCGAACTCTTGGAGCATCCCGGTCTCTTCCAGAGTATGCTGCGAGAAATCACCCAAGGGGGCCACTTCGGCATCGAGCACATGAAGGTTCGAGGCTTGGCGGAGCTGATTGCGGAGCAGCCTCGTCGTTTCCGCGTCCAGATCGAGATCCTCGGTGGTTTGAGTCGCGAAGGTGGCGACCAGAACCCGGTTGAATTTCGAAACGTCGAGTTTTGCCTCGATGGGAACTTCGATGGGAACTTCGTACATGCTCGTACAGGAGCTGAGCGCCCCCGCCAGGCACAAAACCGCAAACCCCGGCCAGAGCTTACGGGTTTCCACGGTCTCTGCGCTCTTTCCTCTTTCTCTTCTCATAAGCTTCTCTGAAAAGCTCGTAGTTCTGGCGGATATAAACGCTCCCCGGGGCAAGCTCGAGCGCGTGTTCATACTCCCCTTCGGCAAGCTCAAACTCACCCGATTGCTCGTAAGCGACGCCCAAATTGTTCCTGGCGCTGGCGCTTTGCGGGTCGAGCGCAACCGCCTTCTTCCATCGGAAGATGGCTTCGTACCACAGGCCGCGCCGCGCCACTTTGATGCCAAACTCCACTTGTTTCTTGGCATCGCCCTTCGCATCGGCTCGAGTCGGCAGGCACAAAGCAGACGAGGCTATCAGGAAAGCTATGGCGATCTTGAATATCGAAAAACGTATCGAGATCATCAGCGGTCCCTGGCTTAACACACCTCGGAAAGAAATAGCCGCCCAATCAGATAAGGCGGCACGTGGCAGCAAGTGTATGTTATCCCAGCCCCTCAGTGCACGCAAGCCTCTTTGATTTCGGCGGATTCCACCGGTTGGAAGAGAAAACCGCCGCTTTTTGTCGTCTTGACTGACAGGTGGACCGAAAAATGATGTCTCGTCACGACCCATCGAGAGGACCCCTCGAAGCCGAAGAACAGCGAGCCGCCCTGGCGCTCGCTCTGCTACCTTCGATCTCCTCATACCAAAAAGCGGAACTGGTCCGCTGCTGCGGGTCCTGCGCCCGGGCGCTGGCCCGCCTCCCGGGGCCAATCCCTGCTCAGATCCTGCGCCGTGCCGAGAAGGAGCTGCGGGACTGTGAGCGCAAACACTTCTCTGTTTTAAGCTTAGCTGATCCAAGATACCCGGCTCTCCTCAAAGAAATCGCCGATCCGCCACCGGTTCTCTACACCTGGGGCGTCTCACACTGGAACGATTTTCCTGCCCTTGCGGTGGTCGGATCTCGTCGCGCTACTCCTTATGGCGTAGAGGTTTGCGAGCGCCTCTCCGCCGAACTGGCCGGGCGCGGCCTGACCATTGTGAGCGGGCTGGCTCGTGGCATCGACGGGGTGGCCCACCGGGCAGCTCTGGACGCCGGAGGAAAAACGGTGGCGGTGTTGGGCTCCGGCCTCGACGTCATCTACCCGAGGGAGCACCGCCGCCTGGCAGAGCGCATTGCGGAGTCTGCAGCGGTGCTCTCCGAGTTCCCTCTCTCGAGCCCGCCGCTTCCCGGACACTTTCCTCAGCGTAATCGCACCATCTCGGGCCTTTGTTGGGGTACCGTCATCATCGAGGCAGCAGAGAGAAGCGGCTCACTCATCACCGCGCGAACCGCCGCCGATCAGAACCGCGAAGTATTTGCAGTGCCCGGGCCCATTGGATCTCCTACCAGCGGAGGGGTACACCGGCTGATTCAAGACGGGGCCAAACTGGTTACTGATACCGAAGACGTTATCGACGAGCTCGGGCCCGAGCTACGCGAGATGCTGTCTCCGGAAGCCTCCGGGTCGGAGGGGACGTCTAGCTCCGGTCCACTGGACGATGGCGAGCAGCAGGTACTCCGCGCGCTGGTCCACCTCGGATCGGCGGACGTCGACCATTTGGTGGTTCTTTCGAAAGTGCCGGCCGACCGTATCACCGCCGCGCTGGTCGGTTTGGAAATCAAAGGGGAGGTCCGATCCTACCCCGGAGGCATTTACCGCCCGAGGAACCGTAAGAAATGGCCGAGGAGCTGAAATGACAATCCTCCGGCTCAAGCCGGAGGGCCTTCTTAAAGTGTTTCCAAACCTGCCGAATTTCCGTCTCAACCCCAAAAATCTCCGATTTGAGGAAAAAGCTTGCATAAGGCGATACACTAGTGACATGGCGAAGTCACTGGTTATCGTAGAATCGCCCGCGAAGGCGAAGACCATCAACAAGTTCCTGGGACGCAACTACCTCGTCAAAGCATCGATGGGCCACGTGCGGGATCTACCAAAAAGCAAGCTGGGTGTGGACGTGGAAAACGGTTTCACGCCCAAGTATGTGGTCATTCCTCAAAGAAAGAAGCTCTTGACCGACCTCAAGCAAGCGGCAAGCAAGGTGGATGATGTTTACCTGGCGCCCGACCCGGACCGCGAGGGAGAAGCTATCTGTTTCCACCTGGCGGACGAGCTCGGCGTACCCAAGAAGAAAATCCACCGGGTCATGTTCAACGAGATCACCAAGAACGCGATTCAGGAAGCGTTCAAGAACCCCGGCGAGATCGACAAGCATCTAGTGGACGCTCAGCAAGCGCGAAGAGTACTGGATCGCCTGGTCGGCTACCAGATATCTCCGCTGCTTTGGGAGAAAGTGAGGCGGGGACTCTCTGCCGGCCGAGTCCAGTCGGTGGCCCTTCGTCTCATTTGCGACCGGGAGAAGGAGATCAATGCCTTCGAATCCGAAGAGTATTGGTCGGTACATGCCGAGCTGGCCGGGAAAGACCGGCCTCCCTTTGCTGCCAAGTTGGCCAAAATCGACGGCCAAGCCGTCGATTTGCAAGATGAGGCCTCGACGCTTGCCGTCACCTCTGAACTGGAAAAGCTGCCTTTCCAGGTAGACAAGATTACCGGCAAAGAGCGCCGCCGTCATCCAGTGCCGCCCTTCATCACCAGCAAGCTTCAGCAAGAGGCCTCTCGAAAACTCGGCTTTAGCGCCAAACGAACCATGATGGTCGCCCAGCGGCTCTACGAAGGCATTGAGCTCGGCAAGCAAGGTCCGGAGGGGCTCATCACCTACATGAGAACCGACTCCACCCGGGTGGCTGACGAAGCCTTGAAAGAGGTCCGAGACTACATCGGGGAGCGTTACGGCGCCGAGATGATGCCTCACAAGCCGAAAATCTACCGCAGCAAGAAAGGCGCTCAAGACGCGCACGAGGCGATTCGCCCCACGTCGGCGTTCCGCGATCCAAGCTCCATGGCTTCCTATTTGGAGAAGGACGAGCTGCGGCTATACAAGCTCATTTGGAATCGCTTCGTTGCGTCTCAAATGAAGCCGGCGGTGTTCGATGAGACCGTGGTGGACATTGGCGCCGGGCGATTCCAACTCCGCGCCCGCGGTTCGGTGCTCAAGTTCCGAGGCTTCCTGACGCTGTACGAGGAAGGCAAAGATGAAGTCGCCACCAAAAAGGACGCCGAGGCGGAGGAGACCAACGGCGAGACGGCGCGTCAGCTCCCGCCGCTCGAACAGGGTGAGACCCTCGAGCTGAACTCCATAAAGCCCGAGCAGCACTTCACCCAGCCGCCACCTCGCTTCACCGAGGCCTCGCTGGTCAAGGAGCTCGAGGAGAAAGGGATCGGCCGACCGAGCACTTACGCCCAGATCCTTTCCATATTGCAGAACCGAGAGTACGTGCTCAAAAAAGAGAAAAAGTTCATTCCGACCGAGCTGGGTATCCTGGTTACCGACTTGCTGGTGGGAAGCTTTGCCGACATCATGCAGGTCCAGTACACGGCGAAGATGGAGAGGCGTCTCGACGAGATCGAAGAAGGCCGAGCCGACTACAGCTCCACCATCGACGAGTTCTACAAAAAGTTCAGCAAGGACCTGAGTCACGCTCAGACCCACATGACCAATGTCAAAACCCAAGAAATCCCCACCGAAGAGGTTTGCGACAAGTGTAGTAAATCGATGGTCATCAAATGGGGTCGCTTTGGCCATTTTCTGGCATGCTCAGGATACCCCGACTGCCACAACACGCGAGAAATCAAGAACTACCAAGTCAAGGACTCGACCGATCCGGATGCTTTCGAAGGTGAGACCTGCGAGAAGTGCGGCAAGGCGATGGTCGTCAAGAAGGGCCGCTACGGTCAGTTCTTGGCTTGCTCGGGATATCCCGACTGCCGCAACACACGCCGTATTCTGAAGGGCAAGGACGGCGCGGTGGAGTCAAAGCCCGATGTGCTTCTCGAAGAAAAATGCCCGAAATGCGGCAACCAGCTGGTTATCAAACACGGCCGCTTTGGAGAGTTCACCGCCTGCAGCAACTACCCCGAGTGCAAACACATCAGACAAAAGAAGATCGGCGTTGCTTGCCCGCGCGGAGACTGCTCGGGACAAGTGGTCGAGCGGCGCTCGCGCCGGGGCAAGCTCTTTTACGGCTGCAGCCGCTATCCCGATTGCGACTTCACCGTCTGGTACAAACCGGTAGCCGAACCCTGCCCCGAATGCGGCAATCCCGTTCTGGTGGAGAAGACGTCGAAGCGGGACGGCTCCTATCTCGCCTGCGTCCAAGAGGAATGCTCCTTCAAACGAACCGCAGCCGAAGCGCCGGCGGCCGGTTAATCGTCCCTCGCCTTCAGGCGAAGAGAAGATCCCTGATGTCCCGGAGGGGAGAAGCGTGAGCAAGCAGGTCACCGTCATTGGTGGAGGCCTTGCGGGTGCGGAAGCGGCCTGGCAGCTCGCCCGCCGAGGCATTCAGGTCAATCTTTTCGAGAAGAGACCGCACCGGCCCACGCCGGTTCATACCACCGACTTGCTGGCGGAGCTGGTTTGTAGCAACTCCCTCCGCTCCGATCGCACGAGCAATGTTCATGGGCTCCTCAAGGAAGAGATGAGGAAATTGGGCTCACTCATCATGAGCGCCGCCTCGGAGGCAAGAGTGCCGGCAGGTCAAGCGCTGGCGGTGGATCGGGATGTCTTCGCATCATGCGTGACGCAAACCATTGACGCTCTGCCGGCGGTGACGCTCGTCCGCGAAGAGCTCGAATCCATTCCTGAGGCCGGCATTGTGGTGGTGGCCAGCGGGCCGCTCACGTCAGAAGCTCTTTCGGTTTCCATCACCGCCTTTACCGGCGAGGACCAACTCTATTTCTACGACGCGATCAGCCCGGTCGTTGAAGCGGATACCATCGACGGAGCCAAAGTCTTTCGCGCGTCACGCTACGGAAAGGGAGGAGACGACTACATCAACTGTCCACTGACCGAGGAAGACTACGGACGGTTTTACGAAGCAATCCTTTCCGCCGCCACGACGGATTTGCACAAGATCGACAAGAACCTTTTCTTCGAAAGCTGCCTTCCCATCGAGGTCATGGCCCGCAGAGGCTACGACACGTTGCGCTTCGGCCCCATGAAGCCGGTGGGGCTCATCGACCCACGTACCGGAAGGGAGCCCTTTGCGGCGGTCCAGCTACGGCAGGACAATCTTGCCGCCAGTCTCTACAACCTCGTAGGATTCCAGAACCAGTTGCGCTGGGGTGAGCAGAGGCGACTGCTCCGCCTCATTCCCGGTCTGGAGCGGGCCGAGTTTGCCCGTTACGGCATGATTCACCGAAACACCTATATCAACGCACCCGCGGTCTTGAAGCCGACCCTCCAGACCCGCCAAAGGGCCGATTTGCTCTTCGCCGGGCAGATTTCCGGGGTCGAAGGCTACACCGAGTCGGCGGCTTCCGGGTTGCTCGCCGGAATCAATGCCGCTCGTCTTGCTCTAGGCTCCGAACCGGAGGTGGCGCCGCGAACCACCGCTATCGGCTCCCTGGCTCACTACATTTCTTTCTCGAATCCGGTGAACTACCAACCGAGCAATATCGCCTTCGGCCTGCTGCCGGAGCTCGACCGCCCCATTCGAAAAAAACGAGAGCGCAGGCAAGCTATGGTGGGGCAAGCTCTGGCCGATATCGAAATTTTTGCCGCCTCGGTGGGGGAGCACCATCTCCCCTCACCGGCAACGCCCTCTACAAAGTCCTCGCCTTCCCCGGGGCGGCCCCACACCACCAGCGTCCCTCATGCATGAAGCGGTCGAAGATTTTCTAGACGATCTCAAACATCGTCGCGGCGTCTCCGTTCATACCCTCCGGGGCTATCGCGCCGACCTCGACCAGCTCACTTTTTTCCTCGGCGAACAATGGGGCGGGCCGCCCGAGGCGATACGTCTCGACCGCGTCGACGCGCTCACCTTGCGGAGTTTCCTGGCTCATCTGCACCACCTGGATATCGCTCGCTCATCCATCGCTCGAAAGCTGGCGGCGCTGCGCAGCTTTTTTCGATTTCTCATGCGGCAAGGACAAATCGACAACAATCCGGCTCGCGGGATCGCAACCCCCCGGTTGGACAAAAAGTTGCCCGCCCGCCTCGAAGAAAAAGAGGTCGAGACCATTCTCGAGGCGCCGGACGACGCTACCCCGCTCGGCCGGAGGGATCGCGCAATCCTCGAGCTCGTTTACGCCACCGGGCTCCGTGTCGGGGAGCTCGTCAGTCTCGACCAGGCGACAGTCGACATCGAAGAAATGCTGGTCCGGGTTTTGGGAAAAGGGAGAAAAGAGCGCATCGTTCCCTTCGGTGAGCCCGCCGCCGAAGCGCTCGAGCGATACCGGAAAGACCGACTCTCGCTGGTGGCCCGCGGGCCGGGGACCGATGCCCTCTTCTTGAACGCGCGCGGAGGGCGTCTGACCGCGCGCAGTGTTCACCGCATGGTGAGAAAATACGTCAACCAGGCGGCGCTTCACTCGGGACTGTCGCCCCACAGCTTGCGTCATGCTTTCGCCACTCACCTCCTGGAGCGGGGAGCCGACCTGCGCTCCATCCAAGAGCTGCTTGGCCACTCCAGCTTGTCCACCACGCAGAAGTACACCCATCTGACCACCTCAAAGCTGCTGCGGGTTTACGAAAAGTCGCACCCAAAAGCCTAGCCGTTTTATAAGGTGTCAAGGGAGGGGTGGAGCTTCCAGTCGAATCATGCAACAAAGCCTGGCGCAGTCGTCAAGAAAGAAGGTAACTCGCCCGCCTATACTCCTTGGAGACGAATGCGCTTTTTACCGAAGCTCGCCACAACCTCTAATTCTCCTCCAAGGGCCTCAACGTATCGCCGGAGCGTTGAAACGAGATGATCGTCTCGCCGCTCCGCCCGCGAGAGTTCGGACTGCGCTGTCGCCGCAAGTCCCGCCAACTCCTCTTGCGTTTTTCCCAACAACTCCCGCAACGCCCGAAGGTTCATTTCGAGAATCTCCTTTTCAACCCAGCGCTTATTCGCTTCCCGCTGAGCCGGCGTGAGCTTAGACGCCTTCAGATCGTTCCAACGATGGACAGTCATTTTTCTATCCCCTCCTAGTCTCCTCCTCGGTGAGGTGCTGCTCCCAGATGGCCTCAGCCTTTGGGACGAACGTGTCGTAGAAACGCTCGTCTCCGGTCTTGTCCCCGGCGAGCAAAAGCACCGCTTGTCGCCATGGATCAAAGGCGTAGAAGACCCAAATCGGGCGACCGCGCGATTGCACTCGCAGTTCTCGGAGCGGAAACCTGCTCTCCTTTATTGCACTGGAGTACGGGAATCCCAGGCTTGTTCCCTGCAACTCCAGGAGGTCTACGACCCGCGCGACGTTAACAGCAGCGTCGTCGTCCAGGTCCTCCCACTACTCCTTGAACTCTGAGCTTGTCGCCAGCAAGGACAAAGGACCGGATACCTTTCCGCGGTCGAAGACCTCACCCGCTAGACGTCCTGTGCTTTTATTTGCAGGAAGTCGGCCGACGCCAGCTCTACCGTGAGTACGGGCATGCTTCAACTGAAGATTATGCGCGCGAGAGACTGGGGTTCCAGGATCGAAAGACGCGCAGCCTGCTGTTCATGGCCCATCGCATGGACGAGCTTCCCCTTATGAAGGAGGAGTTCAAAGCAGGCAACATCCCCTGGACCAAAGCTCGGGAGGCGGTTAAG
>SDBT01003598.1_pt1 | contig 26694 bp, 27 predicted proteins | sample 2277101 | NCBI WGS metagenome assembly SDBT01 (sample SAMN10404973, study PRJNA504765) | marine sediment metagenome | isolation source: marine sediment core GS10_PC15, 103 cmbsf | place: Arctic Ocean: Southern Knipovich Ridge | collected 2010 | reverse complement strand
TATATCGACTCTACGTCTGTGAGCAGTGTAAACGGTATCTAAAAACCATCGACCTGCGACATGCTGAATCTGAAGTTTCATTACCTTTAGAACGCCTGCTTACCCTGGACCTTGATGCACAAGCAAAGGAACGCGGCTACAGTCCTGGCGGTGGTGGTAGTACCATGTCGAGGAGGGATAAAGCGGGCTAAATCATGCGGTAACTACCGGTAGAGTACCCGTCCTGTTAAGTTGCGACCTGAGTATCACTCTGGAGGGTAATACATACCATAGTCATCTGTCCCTTACTCAAATGAGGCGCCATTAATAGTCACTATTCGCTAAAACACATAATAAAGGCTATAATATAACCATAGTAAATAATTAGGGAGGAGGGATGCGTAATGCCATTTCGCATGGGACCTTGGGAGATTGGCCTCATCGTGCTGATAATCGTGATTGTCTTCGGAGTAGGTAAACTGCCACAAGTAGGCGGGGCTATTGGCAAGGGACTACGCTCGTTTCGTAAAGCACAGAGTGGTGAGGATGACTTTGCCGAGGACAAGAGTAAAGAAGGACCACGCCGCAAAAAAACTACTGCCAGGGAATAAACTTTGTCTCTAACTTGTGAGTCTATGGTTATAGTTCACAAAGAATGGGTTACCTCGAACTTGGACTAGGATACGGCAAGATAGAGGGATGAGCAATGGATTTTTTTGGCATAGGTTTTGGAGAAGTATTAGTCATTCTTGTTGTCGCCCTGATAATATGGGGGCCGGGAAGGGTAGTGGAAGTTGGCCGGACGCTGGGTAAGATAGTACGTGTCTTAAAAAAGGCGTCCTTCGACCTGACAGCACAGGTAACTAAAGAGTTGGAGGGGGAAGAAAAGCAGCCACCTCGGTCAAAAGAGAAAGATTAACCCTGAAACTAAGGGAGTAATAACCGCCAGTAAGACGAAGCTACCGTACCAGTTTGATTAATCTTCAGCATGGCTAAGACATTAGTAGGAAATGAGTAATGACAAAAAGTTGTCTATCCTCGAACATCTCAAGGAAGCCCGGCAACGTTTAATCAGAAGTGTTATCGCAGTATTAATTACCACCGCTATCTCCTTCATATTTGCCAAGCAGATTTTTGACATTTTGATTCTGCCGGCTGGGGACATCGACCTCATCTATATCGAAATGACGGAGATGATCGGCACCTATATGAAAGTGTGCCTGGTCAGTGGCATTATCCTGGCAATGCCGTACCTCACTTATCAAGCTATCATGTTTGTCTCTCCAGCGCTTTCCCGTCGGGAAAAGAAACTGGTATATTTGATACTCCCCTGGATAGCCCTGATGTTTGCCGGTGGTGTCACCTTTGGCTATTTCATCTTGATACCGCCCGCCACCAAATTCCTGCTTACCTTTGGTAGTGATATCGCCACCCCTCAAATTAAGATTGGCAATTATATCGCTATCGTTACCCGGCTGCTGTTAGCCATCGGTCTGGTATTTGAGATGCCGGTAGTAACCACCTTCCTCACCAGGCTTGGTATTATCACACCCAAATGGCTGGCTAGCAAACGGAAAATAGCGATTGTCTTTGCCTTCATTCTTGCTGCCATAATTACGCCAACCTTTGACCCTCTGAATCAGACCCTTGTTGCCGCTCCGCTGGTAGTGCTGTATGAGATGAGTATCTGGTTGGCCAAACTGGTGGCGCGAAAGAAAACCGAGGCAGTACCACCGGTACCTGATTCTGTAGCGCAAGAGTAGGGGAGGACAGATTTGTCTTTGCGAGGGGCGCTAGCCCCGAAGCAATCTAGAGTGCCCATGATTGCGCTCTTCAGGTTAGTAATATATACTTGATTTGCGGTAAAGTAGGGAGCGGATGAGTCCCGGTGGGCTTCGCGGACTTCAAATCCGTTGGGGGGCATGAACAGTGTCTTCGGTGGGTTCGACTCCCATGCGCTCCCGCCATTATTCTGCTCCTTCTATACTAAGTCTTTCAGTATTGCGAAGGTGGGTCAATTATAGCATTGTTTGCTCAATTGTAAAGTTAATTTGACCAATGATTTGGTAAACCGTTAACTTTTAGCTTGTATAAATCATAACCCGCGATTATAATATAATCCAACTATTACCGTAGTTCTTATAATGAGAAGGAGGGTTACTATGAGTAATATGGTGTGGGGTTGGATTTTAGTTACTATTGGTATTTTAGAGCTCTTTTTCCTCTTCACCAAGCTTCCTTATGACCTCTTTGGTAAAGCGCTTCCCTTCGTTGTCCTCGCGTCTTTAATTGGAGCACTGATGATTACCTTCGGATTGGGGTTAGGTCTTCGAAAAATTAAATAACTGGCGTGCTTGCCTCAGGTTATCTACGGGGCTATTTATTTGCGAGCTTCTGCTACACCATAGTTATCCACAGCTTGGTAATAACGATTAGCCTTAATTTGCAATAGCGGAATACAGCTTTAGGCTATCCTCGAACCGTACTAACCTGAAGGTGCCTTATAGGATTTTAAACTGTCTTCAAACCTGACCGGCTTGGTATAACGTTCTATCATTTGAATTGATTCCCATCCACCAAGCCCCTTGATGCTGAAGGATGTGACATTTCGGTCGGTTTGTGAAGGAATTAATTCGTCGCGAAATAAATGGTAAAGGAGACGATTGCCCAGATGACTGCTATTATCCATGGCCCTATATCCCAGATATACTTCCTCATACTTTACCTCCTTTTAGAAATGGACACTGTGACCTGCCCCTGATATTTATACCACTTCCTTTCCGATTCTATCTAGAATGAAGGGTAATACCTATTTTACTATAGTTACGAGAAATTACAAGTTATCAACCAACAACAGGCAGAGTATAGCTTCAAACTATCCCCCAAACCTCACTGACCTAGTATAGCACCCGCTCGTCACCAACACGGCGGGTTATCTTTTCCCCATCCAGGTGCTCAAGGAAAGCCTGGGCATATTTGCGGCTGGTCTTAAACATGTCTCGTACTTCCGCCAGGGTTATTTTACCCTGTGCCTTGAGGTGTGCCGTGACCTTTGCTGCCATCTCGTTATATGCCGAAGTAGCAAAGACCACACCACCTCCCACCTTCACCACCTCGTGCCTCTCAACGAGCAAGTTGAGCAAATCAGGCTCAGGTATCAGTTCACCGGGTGGGGCATAGGGATTTTGCGTCAGCGAGTCCAGAAAAGCGTTTATCCTGGCCTGCTGCGCCGCAGTGAGTTGTATCCGGTGAGCAGGAAGGTGAACAATCAATCCTTCTTCGACTAAAACACCCTCATCGAGAAGCCTGAGTAAAATAACCGAGGAATGTGTCCCTCGCCCCAGCTTGCTGCTCAGTGCCACTTTAGGTATGCCGCTACGAGCTGGAAACCTCTGGTGATAGTCCTGGACTATGGCTACCGCTTTTTGGCTCAGATGCTCCCAGCCAGACGTGGTCAGGAGCAGGTAAAGTCCCCCCTGTTCTATCCTCACCACTTTCTGTTGCTGGACAAGGGTTGCTATCACCGGCTGTGCTTCACTGGCAGGAAGGTCACCTTCAGCGAGGAGTGCCGATAGCTCCAGGGGTTGCTTTGTCTCCAGCAATGCCATGATAACCTCCTCGGCGGTACCCTCCTCCTTGACTCTTAGGCTTTGAATTACGGCGGGACGTAAACGGCGCAGTCGTTTAGCGTGGGCATCGATAATTTTACCACCCCCCAGGGTATCTGTCGGTGAGCGAATAATGAAATGGTCACCGTTTACTGCTGCTATCGGCCTATCCAGTAACAACTGTACCCAGCTAACCTGTCCCTGCTTAAGCTCTGCTCCCTCCAGCAGGCGTACTTTAGCCATTGCCTCGGCTGACCCGGTATGAAAGCTGACGGTGGCATTATGTCGCAGGGGACGGCGAAGGTAGGGAAGCAGGCGAAGCTTGGCGCTCAACATTGTTGTCGGTATCAGCCAGCCAGGTTGAGTAAGTACATCTCCACGCTGCAATTGAGAAGTAGTAACACCAACCAGGTTAGCGGCAATCCTGCTGCCAGGATGGGCAGCATTGATGTGTGTCTTATGCATCTGTAATCCACGTAGGCGTGATTTCAAGCCCGCCGGGACAATCTCCACCTCCTGTCCCACGGTAAGTGAACCATCAATTAGTGTTCCCGTGATTATGGTGCCGGAGCCAGCCATGGTGAAAACCCGGTCTATTGGCAATCTGGGTCGACCGGTGTCTTTCCTCAACTCAGTGAAGTTCAGCAGCTGGTCGATAGCCGAAACCAGCTCAGTTAAGCCTTCTCCGCTTACTGCTGAAACAGCAATGATGGGAGCTTGGGACAGAGTGGTGGGGCTGAGCAGCTCCTCTACCTCCATCTTAACCAGGCTCAGCCATTCTTCATCCACCAGGTCCTTTTTGGTAATGGCTACGATTCCTTTCTCTATTCCGAGCAGGTCCAGGATTGCCAGGTGTTCTTTGGTTTGGGGCATCACTCCTTCGTTAGCGGCGATAACAAGCAGAGCCAGGTCAATGCCACCCACTCCAGCCAGCATGTTTTTGATGAAGTGCTCATGTCCGGGCACGTCAACGATTCCTATCTCTCGCCCGCTGGGCAGTTTTAACCAGGCGAAGCCAAGGTCGATGGTCATCCCCCGCTCCTTCTCCTCACGCAGACGGTCGGGGTCTATCCCGGTTAAAGCGTGCACCAGGGCTGATTTGCCGTGGTCTATATGTCCCGCAGTGCCCAGTACAAACATCTTATCTCTCTTTTACGGTCTTGAGCCATTGTTAGCTGTGCTTTGAGTTAGCAGCCAAGTCTCGAAGCGCCTGAAGCACGGCTTTATCTTCTTCAGGAAGTACCGAACGGGGGTCGAGGAGTAAAACATTGTCGCTGATTCGTCCGATGACCGGTATCTGCTGACAGCGCAGCCTTCGGCCCAATATGTGCGCCACATTTTGACCTTTCCCTTTACCCTTGCCGCTAATGGCGACGAGCCTGGTAGGCAGTGTGCTCCCGGGTAGGCTGCCACCTCCTACCATTGTCTCTCCCGCTATCACCTCAGCCAGACCACCCAGAGCTTGAGCCCACTGCCTGGCCCGCTGGTCAATCTCCTCCGTCGGTGCCGAAATCATCCGCCATATTGGGATATTAGTTACCGCTTCACCCTTTAAGTAGTAGATTAGGGTAGTTGCCAGACCGGCTAGCCTTATCTTGTCAATTCGCACTGCTCGAGCCAACGGGTGTTTCTTTAGCTTATCGATAAGCTGCTGCTTACCCACAATAATTCCGGCTTGAGGCCCACCCACCAGCTTATCTCCAGAAAAGAACACCAGCCCGGCACCAGCAGCTACGCTTTGCAGCACCATTGGCTCTGGAGCAAGCCCGAATGTGGTCGTGTCCAGGAAGCAGCCGCTACCCAGGTCGTCAAAGACGAGAAGATTATTCTGGTTGCCGAGTGCTACTAATTCCTCAAGGGTAACCTCATGAGTGAACCCTATTAGCCTGAAGTTACTGGAATGGACACGCATTAGCACTACTGTCCGTGGGGTAATTGCCTGTTCGTAGTCAGCAATATAGGTGCAGTTAGTGGTTCCTACCTCCACCAGCTTCGCCCCGCTTTGGCGCATTACATCGGGGATGCGAAAGCCGCCGCCAATCTCTATCGCCTGACCGCGGGAAACGATTACCTCCTTTTTCTTAGCCAGGGCGGTGAGACCTAAAAGCACCGCAGCAGCATTGTTATTCACCACCAGTGCCGCCTCGGCTCCAGTTAGCTGGCACAAAATTGGCTCGATGTGAATGTGACGGGAACTTCTCGTGCCGCTATCGAGGTCGTACTCCAGATTACAGTAGCTCTTGGCAGCGGCATTCATCGCCGCTATCGGCTCTTCACTGAGTGGCGCTCGACCTATGTTGGTATGCAACAGTACTCCAGTGGCATTGATTACGGGACGTAGGCTGGGGCTTTCTAGGGCGCGTATTTGACTGGAAACAGACGCTACTATCTCATCAATTGAGGGGCACGGATTACCGCTGGCGATGGAGAGACGCTCCCGTTCCAGTTGCTGCCTCACTAGGCTTAGCACCAAAATATGTGGATAAGTATCCTCGAACTGCTTAATCCGCTGGTTCGAGAGAATCTTATCTACGCTGGGAAGATGGCGAAACTCACTATCCGTCATACCTCGGATATTTTACTACGTCTGGCTTCACTTTTAAAGTCGCTGCGCCTGCACCCAAGTTAGTATGAGCTTGCCGCCCCTGGCTAACTCTGGTAAGTAACCACGACTTTGCTCTCGTGGCGTGAAGAATGTTACAATATCAGATGAGACCAGGGCTATTCCTTGGTTTTAGTAATGGAGGAGCTAGATGAATAAGAGGATATCCCCTCGCTTGACCACCAGTGTTAGCGGGGCCGGTTGAGCTTCTAAGTTAGGTCCGGGAGACCTGTGCAAAGCTTTATTCGGCTTACCCTTAGTCTCTGACTCGAATGTGATGCGAGGTATGGAAAGCCTTGATGACGCCGGCGTCTACAAGCTGAGCGATGATCTGGCTATCATTCAGACCATTGATTTCTTCACGCCGATAGTGGACGACCCTTATGCCTTTGGGCAGATTGCTGTCGCTAATGCATTGAGCGATGTCTATGCCATGGGCGGTAAGCCGTTAACCGCCATGAATGTGGTTTGCTTTCCAGCGAAAACTCTGGATATTTCGGTCTTGCAGGATATCCTCAGGGGTGGAGTGGATAAGATGCGGGAGGCAGGAGTGGTACTGGTCGGCGGACACAGTATCGACGATGCTGAGTTAAAGTACGGTCTTTCGGTTACCGGTATCGTGCACCCGAAACGGCTGGTGACCAATGCCGGAGCTCGGGCAGGAGATAAACTAATCCTTACCAAGCCGCTGGGGACTGGCATCATCAGCACGGCACTAAAGGCGGGGGTGGTCAATGAGAAACTGGCAAAGAAGGTTACCAGGTGCATGGCAGCCTTAAATAGCAAAGCCTCAGAGCTAATGCAGGAGGTGGGGGCTCATGCCTGTACCGATATCACTGGTTTCGGGCTTCTTGGCCACGCTATCCAGCTAGCCGAGAACAGTCAGATAGGCATCGAGCTTCAGCTAGCTTCGATTCCATACTTTCCTGAAGTAATAGATTTTACTCAACAAGGATTGTTGCCGGGTGGACTGCATCGAAATAAGGATTATTATGCCAACCTGGTGAAATTTATCAATGAAATACCAGAACATATGCAGGATATCCTGTACGATGCCCAGACTTCCGGTGGTTTACTAATCTGCCTTAGCCCTGAGAAAGCAGAACTGCTGCTCGATAGGCTGCAACAAGTGGGTGTGGCGGATGCTACCATCATTGGAGAGGTCGTCAGCGAGCCAAGAGGAATGGTTACGGTAAAGTAAGCGGCACGGGGCTCATACTCTCAACTTCACTAGGATATATTACTCAGACGTTGAACAGGAAGGTGACTACATCGCCATCTTGGACGATGTAGTTCTTCCCCTCCAGGCGGAGAAGACCCCGCTTGCGCCCCTCAGACAGGTTGCCACACTTCAGCAGGTCGTCGTAACTGATTACCTCTGCCCGAATGAACCCCCTTTCCATATCAGAGTGGATTTTACCGGCGGCTCTATGAGCATCGGTGCCATTTTGAATAGACCAGGCCTTAATTTCCCCTGAGGCTATGCTAAAGAACGAGATTAGCCCTAATAATTCGTAGGATGTTTTGATAGTGCGGTCAAGCCCGGATTCACTGATGCCGAACTCGGCACGAAATCCTTCAGCAGCATCATCATCTAATTGAGCCAACTCCATTTCTAGCTCGCCACAGAGGGTAATAAGACAACATTTGGACCGTGAATAATGCGAGTTCAATTCGGCTTCTAAGGCTGCCGCTTGAGGTAGCTGGTCTTCTCCGATATTGACCACGATTAGTAGTGGCTTGGCACTAAGAAACTGGTAGTTAGCGATAGCTCTGGTTTCATCAGTGGTTAGCTTTAGTTCACGAATGGGCACATCTTTTTCTAAATCAGCCTTAAACTTCATTAGCATCTCTTGCTCTCGGAGGAGACCTTGGCGCTCAGGCTGCTTGGCTCCCTTTAAGGATATCTCTATCTTCTCCAGTCTTCTCTCGATAATGGCTAAATCGGAGAAGGTAAGCTCTAGTTCCATAGTGGCCAGGTCTCGCTCTACATTTACACTGCCTTCGGGATGAGGTACGCTTTCATCGGTAAAGGCGCGGACTACATTGATAAGGGCATCTGTGGTGCTGAGTTGATTCAAGAATTGACCACTGATGCCCTTGTCGCTGACTAAACTCTTCACTGAAGCACCGATATCAAGGTATCTTACCTCAGCGGGAACTACCCTCTTAGGCTGGAGCATATCGGCTAGGGTTTTAAGGCGGGGCTCCGGAACTTTAGCTATGCCAATATGTGGCGCTAAGCCTTCTGCTGTGTAGCTTTTGGTATCAGCTTTACCTTTGGTCAAGGCATTGAAGATAGTTGTCCGCCCGCTTTCAGCTAGTCCTACGATGGCAATATTAACACTCATGGCACCCCTTTTCCTTTAAAGCTAGAAGTGTGTTACGGGTACCAATGTTACCAATTGGTTCGGAAATATTACTGCTTATATTCATTCTACTCTTTGTGTCACCATTCTTCAATAGAGCCTGTTCTCGTTCTTATGATTAGTAACATATTCTTCTTCCTTGTCATTGCGAGCTCACTCCCATGTCATGGCGAGTCCTCTTTCCTCTGTCATTGCGAGCGTAGCGTGGCAATCTCGGTGGAGGATACTCTTATACTTTGCAGCAGCACCTATCTATTTGAACTAGCTCATAGAGCCTGTGCTACTCTGGAAAAGCGGTTTTTATCTTCGTATGGTAAAATGGAGAGTCTACAAATAGGAGAGGCAAACCTTGTTGTATATACTATCGGGTCAGGATGATTTTTCCCTTGGCCAGTCACTTGAGGAGATAAAAAAAGGCACTGCTGACCCGGCACTTTTGACGGCTAATACCACCATACTTGATGGTCAACAAGTTACATTGGACCAGTTAAAAACTGTTGCCGCGACACTGCCTTTTCTGGCGGAAAGACGCTTGGTTATTATCAATGGGCTGCTAGAGCGTTTTGAACCTAAAGGCAGAGCCGGCCGGCAGAGGAAAATTACCGAGGCAGCTAGCCAGCAAAGCGTGTCTAAATCATTTGCTGCCTGTCTCAGTCAGATACCTGACAGCACAGTATTAGTATTAATAGATAGGGAGGTAAAAAGCAAGAACCCTCTGTTTAATGAAGTTGCGGACAAGGCAAAGGTTAGCTCTTTTCCTCTGCTGAGAGGCACTAAGCTGTACCAGTGGATTCAAAAGCGTGTGATGGAGGAAGGTGGTAGCATATCCCTCCAGGCAATAGATTTATTGGCTAAACTTGTCGGTGGTAATCTATGGATTATGGCGAGCGAAATTGACAAGCTGGTTTTGTTTACCTCGGGTCGCCGTATCGATGAAGAGGATGTTAATAGCGTAGTCAGCGATGCCCAGCAAACTAATGTTTTTGCCATGGTTGATGCTATCCTTGAGTCTAGAGTTGGTAGAGCAGAGAAACTGTTACAGTGGTTGCTGCAAAGAGGGGCTACCTCAGCCTATCTTTTGCTCATGCTCTCACGGCAGGTCCACATGATAGTGCGAGCCAAGGAGCTAAGAAGCCAGGGAAAATCTAAAATGGAGATTCAGAATAAGCTGGGGGTAGCCGAGTTTGCTCTGCATAAGATATTGGAGCAGGCTGAGAAGTATCCATTGGAACGGCTTAAGAAAGTATATGCTCAGCTCTTAGAAACTGACCTCTCTATTAAGACCGGAAAATATGAGGGTGAGCTTGCCCTTAATATTCTGATTGCTACGCTATGCCAGAGTTGACAGCTCTGTTGGCAGGGTGTTACAGTTTATATTAGATAGTCAGCACATAATTCAGCAAATGTTGATAGATAGTCAATATGGCAGGATTGAGTGTTCTTCGCGGCTATGCAGAAGAATTTGAGAAACAATTACGATTGAAAACCTTTCCCATTGCCGTAAAATTATTGGAAAAAGTAGCAGATTTGATAATGGGACTCAGATACCTTGAGGAGCACAATAATGTATTGCCTGGAGTCCTTACGGTAGAGCTTGAGTACAAATTACCCGAAAAATACGAGAAGCTCGGGAAAATGTTGGGGATGGGTATATAAATGGTCACATTTCAACTCCAGCCACTGTAAGCTTGAAGTGCCAGTTTCAAAGTTAATTCCATCGTTTCATTAATCAAGTGGACCTACTCACTATCAAATCCCTCCTTAGAGTCGGAACGGGCAGGGAGGCAAAATGGCAACAAGCCAGGAGAGCACTAGCACCCGCTTGGAAGAGTTATGCAAGCAGAAATTAGCACAAAGGCGGCTAATTCTGGCTAGTAACCGTGGTCCCATTGAATACCACCTTACTGAGGATAAACAGCTTCAAGTCCGCCGTGGTAGTGGTGGTGTTGTTACCGCCCTTAGTGGCATCAGTAGGTATGTAGAACTTGATTGGATTGCTAGTGCTATGGGAGCAGGAGATAGACAGGTAGCACGAAGGGCACAGGGAAGACGCTTTAAAGCACCTGATAGTGATAATATGTATCTCCGCTTCGTCCTCTGCTCCCGAAAGACATATTACAAATACTATAGTGTTATTTGTAATCCCCTGCTCTGGTTTCTGCAGCACTACATGTGGAACACGCCTACCACGCCAAATATAGATGTTGTCGTGCATGATGCTTGGGAGAACGGTTATGTTGAAATGAACCAGGCCTTCGCCAGAGTGATTATTGATGAGGTAAAGAGAAGTGAGTTACCCACGATAGTAATACTAAACGACTATCACCTTTATTTAGCCAGTGCTTATATTCGGCGGCAGCTGCCAAACTTGGTAATACAGCACTTTACGCACATTCCTTGGCCAGCAGCGGGCTACTGGCAACTATTGCCAAGCTCTATGCGGCAGGCAATTTTTAGAAGTTTATGTGATGCTGACATTGTGGGACTGCAAACAATGAGAGACGTGCGCAATTTTCTCAACTGTTGCGAATCATCTATGGACGAGGCTGATATAGACTATGGGCGGCATACTGTTCGGATAGATGGACATCTAACGCAGGTTAAGGCTTACCCGATATCAGTTGATGTTCCCGGTCTTAAACAGTTGGCTTCCTCAGATAAAGTAGCAGAATATGAGCAAAAGCTGCGCCCACTTTGCGGTGAGCAGACTATCGTCCGTGTCGACAGAGCTGAGCCCAGTAAGAATATTATTCGCGGTTTTAGAGCCTTTGATAAATTGCTGGAACGTTACCCGCAATTCCGGGGAAAAGTTAAATTTATCGCCTTCCTGGTGCCTACCAGAACCCATCTCAGGCCATACAAGAGGTATATGCATGAGGTTACCGAGCTGATAGATGTCATCAATAATAGATATGGCAGCGAGGAGTGGTATCCTATCGATCTCTTTTATGAGAACAACTACCCGCAGGCTATCGCTGGCATGCGGCTTTACGACGCTCTTCTGGTAAATGCTGTCATTGATGGCATGAATCTGGTAGCCAAAGAAGGTCCCATAGTTAATAATCGTGATGGCGTCCTCATACTGTCGGAAACAGTTGGTGCCTGTGAGCAATTGGGGAAAAACGCGCTGACTGTAGCACCAGCTGACTTAGAAGGGACAACGCAAGCTCTTTATACCGCATTGACTATGCCACGTAGTGAAAGGAAAAAACGTGCCATTGCTCTGAAGAAGTCGATTGAAGAAGAGGATATAACCAATTGGCTTTTACACCTGCTGGGGGATGCAGTCAACCTGCTCGAAGAGCGTCCTGGGACATCCACCTGAGAAAATCCTCTACATCACCTACCCCATTTAAGGTAAAATCTACTTCGGACACCAGTTTTTCAGGCATTTCTGGACTGGTGATGCCAATAGCAAAACCCTGAAAATCTAAATTGCGGCAAGCGGCATGTATCGCTTTGAAGGCATCGACATCAGTGAGGTCATCGCCCAGATAGATACCACCTTGCAAATTATACTCCCGGATTAAGCCCAGTGTGGCGGTACCCTTATTTACCTCTATTGGTGGTAGCAGGTTAATTGCCATTCGCCCCTTGATAATCCTTAAGCCCTCAGCCTGAGGTGAAGCCGCCACTGCCCTTAAGATTTCTATCTCAGCCAACGGAGGTTCACGGCAAAGACGATAGTGAATAGTAGCCGTTACTCCCTTATTCTCAATGCTAATGCCTTCGATAGAAAGTAACGGAGCTAATTCCTTGATTGCAGTTTTAATCATGCTAGAATAATCTTGAGCATCCTTTTGAAATTCAGAATGACCCTTGCTCCAGCGTTCCAGGCCATGATTGCCAATATAGACCATACCATCGATTTTTAGCATTTTTTTAATTTCAAGAGCAGCTCTCCCCGAGACGGCGGCCACCAGCGCCAGGTGACTGCTGAGCTTGGAAAGATAATACTGGCATAGTGGAGAAATCTTGGCCTGCTGAGGGGTAGGGGCGGTTTGGCTTATCGTGCCATCGACATCAGTAATAAGCCCGAAGGGAGACCGCCGGAGAGCTTCTTGAATTGAATCTAAATGATTAAAGAGATACGGCACGGACTAAATTTAACAGGCGGTAGCTCTGGCGTCAACTTATGAGTTAAGGGCACTCATTTATCAGAATTTAAAGGAGTCGACGCAAATACTCTCTCAGCTCCTGTCCGATATCAGGGTGCTTTAAGGCAAAGGCTATCGTTGCTTCCAGCCAGCCCAAGGGGGTACCGGTATCATACCGTACTCCCTTAAGCTCACAGGCATAAACTGCTTGCTGTTTAAGCAATAACTGTAAGGCATCGGTAAGCTGAATCTCCCCATTCTTACCGGGTGGAGTAACCTCAAGGATATCGAATATCTGAGGCATCAGGATATACCTGCCCACTATTCCCAGGTCGGATGGAGCCTGTGCTGGTTTCGGCTTCTCGACAAGTCTCAGAACCTGGTATATATCACCGGAGACCTTCTTTGCCTCGATAATGCCATACTTCATCGTATCCTGGCTGCTAACACGCTCAACAGCGATGACATTAGTTTTATACTGCTCATAAGCCCCCATCATCTGTTTCAGGGTAGGCACCTTGCTATCGATAATATCATCGGGGAGTAAGACGGCAAAAGGTTCATCACCGATAATGCCCCTGGCGGTTAGGATAGCGTGACCGAGACCCAATTGCTCCTTCTGTCTGATGTAGCAGATATCAACCAAGTCAGATAGCTCACGAATCTCTTGCAGTAGCTTGGTCTCCCCTTTTTGCTCTAGAACATATTCTAACTCGAAGGAACGGTCAAAGTAGTCTTCAATAGCTCGCTTGCCTAGAGCTGTTATTACCGTAATCTGCTCAATACCTGAATTGATTGCCTCCTCTACACAATACTGGATCAGTGGTTTGTTTATTAGTGGCAGCATCTCTTTAGGTTGAGCTTTGGTAATAGGTAAGAACCTTATTCCCCAACCAGCCGCAGTAATAATTGCTTTACGAATCTTCATGCTGGCCTCCTCGCCCCTCCCCTTGTTGACGGGCAAAAACAGCAGCACCAAGCACTTCGGCATTGCCGCCGAGTTGAGTAGTAACTATACGCACTGCCTGAGCCGATAGCGGATGAGCCCTTTCTCTTATCATCTGTCTCGCCGGATTGAGCAGAAGGTCTCCCATCTTTGACATCCCACCACCGACGATAATCATTTCTGGATTAAAGATATGAACTAGGTTTACCATGCCTATCCCTAGATAGGTTGATGCCTTCAAAATAACCTCCAGTGCCAGAGAATCCCTACGCCGAGCTGCCAGTTCAACCTTTTCCGCAGTGATTTTTTCTACCTCACCTTTTACAATCTCAGTAAGGGAAGACTTCTCCCCTTGCCTCATACGCCTTTTTGCTTCTTTAGCCACCGCCGTGCCTGAAGCTAGCATTTCCCAGCAGCCAACGTTGCCACATTCGCACCTCGGCCCGTTAACGTCAATAGTCATATGCCCCAGCTCCCCGGCACTACCGCTCGCTCCAGAGTATAGCTTGCCATTAATGATAATGCCACCGCCAATGCCGGTACTCACTGTAATGTAAATGAGGTCGTTTACTCCCTTCCCGGCGCCAAATTGGTGTTCACTTAGGGCAGCGGCATTGGCATCATTAATTAGAAAGGTGTTAACTATGTATTTCTCTTTTATGATGTCTCTTAGCGGGATATCATACCAGCCGGGAAGGCGTGGCGATAAAGTTACTACCCCCTTCTCAACATCTATCGCCCCAGCGGCAGCAATACTGATACTATCTAGTTGAGATGGGCCTATACCTCTTAGACTAAGGAGGTGGTCTATGGCAGCAAATATGCGGTTAATTACCGACTGTGGTCCCTCGTCAGCTAATGTGAGATGTTGTTTCCTGGCCAGCATTTTCCCTTTATCGGAAATTATAGCAGCCAGTATTTTCGTGCCGCCAAGGTCTATGGCTAGGACTGGTAGCCCGGGCTTTTCAGCTTCCTGCATCCTAAATAATACTCTACCTTATCCCAGCTAGTTTGTCGAGCTTGGCACTGTTTGTTGGCCTGTTCCTGAATAAAATGCCCCCTCATTGACAGCTAGTACCAGTAACACTAAAATCATAGGTAATTGCTTACGGGCAGAGGGAGAGTGAATAAGTGACTGGTGATGAAATTCGGGCAGTGTTTTTGAGCTTCTTTAAAGAAAAAGGGCATACCATTGTTTCTAGCGCCTCTTTAATACCCCACGGTGACCCTACTTTATTACTTACCAGCGCTGGCATGGTGCAGTTCAAGCCTTATTACCTTGGCGAGGCGGTGCCACCTAACCCCCGCCTGGCATCATGTCAAAAGTGTTTCCGTGTCACCGATGTTGAATTAGTAGGTGACCCTAGCCATCTTACTTTCTTCGAGATGCTGGGTAATTTTAGTATCGGCGACTACTTTAAGCAGGAAGCCATTAACTGGTCCTGGGAATTTGTTACCGAACGGTTGGGACTGTCCCCGGAGCGACTGTGGACAACCATTTTCCTTGACGATGATCAGTCCTTCCAGTACTGGCGAGATGTGGGCGTTCCTGAGGAGAAAATATGGAGATTCGGTGAGGAGGATAATTTCTGGGGGCCAGCCGGTGATTCTGGGCCCTGTGGTCCCTGCAGCGAAATTCACTATGACCTCGGGGAGCAGTTTGGCTGTGGCAAGGCTTCTTGTGGCCCAAATTGCGAGTGCGGTCGTTTTTCTGAGATGTGGAACCTGGTATTTACTCAATATAACCAGGATAAAGACGGACGGCGTACCCTGTTGTCAAAACCTAACATTGATACTGGTCTGGGTCTGGAGAGAACTACTGTTATCATGCAGGGCAAATCCTCAATTTACGAAACTGACCTTTTTGTTCCGCTAATGGAACGAATATCTGAGCTGGCGGAAAGAAAGTATGGGGCTGATGATGATTTTGATAATGCGATGCGTATCATAGCTGAGCATGGTCGGGGAATTACCTTTCTTATTGGTGATGGTGTCATGCCCAGCAAGGAAGGCCGCGGCTATGTTCTGCGGCGGCTGTTGCGTCGTGCCGCGCTGTTTAGTAGAAGACTGGGTGTCGATAAGCCATTCTTGGCAGAAACAGCTAAGACCACCATTCAGACGATGGGGCATATTTATCCGGAAATAGTCCAGAGAAAGGACTTTATTGTTAAGGTTATTGAGAATGAGGAGACGAGGTTCAGCGAGACGCTTAACACTGGCTTGGAGCTTATCGAGAGTATTGTGGCTGGGCGGAAGGCTGTCCAGGTAAGAGAAGTCTCCGGCAAGGAAGCCTTTCGGCTATATGACACCTACGGCTTTCCCTTAGAACTAACCAGAGAGATTGCTGGTAGGTCAGGCTTCTCCGTAGATTTAGAAGGTTTTGAAAAAGAAATGGAGAAGCAGCAGGAGAGAGCCCGGGCGGCTCACAAGTTTGCCGGAGCTCTGGAGGGGGCAGACGGTTTGGAGGTGCAGCTCGATATCCCGGAAACTTCATTTATCGGCTATCGTGATCTCGAGCATAAGTCAGTCATTGTTGGCCTCCTGGTAGATAGTAAGCCTGTCCAGACGGTAGCGGATGGGCAAAAGGCAAGCCTGATTTTAGACACCACTCCTTTCTATGGGGAGATGGGTGGGCAGGTAGGGGATACCGGTGAAATGCATAGCCCATCGGGGCGCTTCTCCGTCACCAGTACGGTGCGGATACCGCCAGATATTACTGTCCATCAGGGCTCTGTTACCGAGGGTAGCTTGGCCATAGGGGATGAGGTTGAGGTAAAAGTGGATAAAGAGCGGCGTCTTGATATTGCCCGTAATCATACCGCTACCCATCTGCTCCATTTAGCTCTCCGTCAGGTATTAGGTAAGCATGTTGAGCAAAGAGGTTCGCTGGTAGCTCCTGACCGACTCAGGTTCGATTTTTCTCACCTGGTAGCACTGATGCCGCAAGAGCTGCAGGAAGTGCAGCGCATTGTTAATGAGAAGATTCGCCAAAACCTGAAGGTGCGCAGTGAGGAGACTCCGTATCAAAAGGCAATAGAGGCAGGGGCAATAGCCTTATTTGATGAAAAGTATGGCGATACAGTGCGGGTATTAAAAATTGGCAAACCAGTGGTTAGTGTTGAGCTGTGTGGTGGTACTCATGTAGCCGCAACCGGGGAGATAGGCATCTTTCATATTACTGGTGAAAGTAGCATCGGCGCTGGATTGCGTCGTATTGAAGCCGTTACCGGCAGAGGAGCTGAGGTATTTATTGACCAACAATTCTCCAGCTTGGTAGAAATTGCCCAGGCTCTGGGTACTTCACCTGGTGATGTTCCGGGCAGAGTATCAGACCTGGCTGCTGAACTGGGTGAGGAGCGTCGGCGAGCTCTGGCTTTGGAGAGAGAACTGTCTAAGATAATATCTGACTCTCTATTAGCCAGGAGAGAAGTTGTTAATGGGGTAACCGTATTGGCTGCCAGGGTGCCGTCTTCTCGGCTGGAGGCACTACGGGAAATGTGCGACCTGCTCCGGGCGAAAGTAAAAAGCGGGGTGATAGTTCTGGGCACTGTTTACCAAAACAAACCTATCTTTTTAGCTGCAGTAACTCAGGATTTGGTAGCTAGAGGTTATGATGCTGGTAAAATAGTGAAACAGGTAGCTAAGGTGACTGGGGGGGGTGGCGGCGGTAAGCCCGGTTTAGCCCAGGCTGGTGGTAAGCATAAAGATAAATTAGACGAAGCCCTCAAGCTGGTGAGAAGCCTAATTTAAGGTGTAACAATGAATATGAAGACAACAGTTATGCTTGGACTGAAGGTAGCCATCCTGGCTTTCCTTCTGTTCGTTTTTTCTTCGATAGCCGCAGTGGTGGTTGGTTTGTCTGAGTTCGCTCAAGCCGTCGACTCGACGGGTGTGGTAGCTCTACTGATGGTAGGTGTTCTTGAAACTATTGTCCTGAGCTACGCCATCATCCGTTCCAGATGGACCGGCTGGCGCCTGGTGGTAACAGTCTTCTTGGTGTTCTTTGGGGTGAAGACATTTTTGTCTCAAATCGAGACTGTTGTGTTTCTCAATTACTTGGTGGACGTTGTGCCGGTGGAGATAATCCCCAAACTGTTCATGATGGGGGCTATCACTGCAGCGCTGTTTTCGCCGCTAGCCGTTCTGCTACACGGAAAGATGAAAAGAGATGAGGAATCTCATGAACCCAACCAGCGACTCGTTCTTCCCTGGAAAGAATGGGGTTGGAAGCTGATACTGATTGCGGTTATCTATCTGGCCATTTACTTCCTATTCGGCTTGTTTGTCTTTGCACCAATCGCCGGTGAGGCATTTCAGGAATATTACGGTGACCTCCGGCTACCTGTGTGGATATTTCCATTCCAGATAGTGAGAGCGATGATTTGGACGGCTTTGGCATTGCCGGTAATCCGAATGATGCAAGGTAAATGGTGGGAGGCTGGACTGGCAGTAGCCCTGCTCTTCTCAGTGCTGATGAGCGCCCAACTCTTGCTGCCGGCGGGGGAGTTTATGCCCGATAGAATACGAATGTCCCACTTTATAGAACTGTTATCTTCAGGCTTCTTATTCGGCTGGATTGTCGTCTGGTTGCTGAATCGCCACCACGGTTCTCTGCGTGAGCTATTTCAATGGTCAGAAGGAAATGGATAGGGAGCTTCGGCTAACAGCAGGTTCCCAGAAAAATCTCGATTTTCCTGGGTGATTAAAGAGGGTCAGATTGATAGATAATCTTAAGCAGTTAGGAGGTAGATAACGCGTAACCTGGGACTTGACGTAGGAGACAGACGAATCGGGGTGGCTCTCAGTGACCCCCTGGGCATATTAGCCAGCCCATTGACTATCGTCGACTGCAAAGACGAAGAGTCAGCTATAGAAGCGATTACTAATATCCTCAACCAGCATGAAGTTAAGCAAATTGTAGTCGGTATACCACTCTCTATGGATGGCAGCCTGGGTACGCAAGCTGAGAAGATAAAAACCTTTACCCGGAACCTGTGTCGTCATACTGAAGTTCCAGTAGAGTTCCGTGATGAGCGTTTGACCACGGTAGAGGCTAAACGCCTGATGCGAGAAGTCAGCACCAGAAAACCCGAGAGGAAAGTCCGGCATGATGCTATCGCTGCTGCCCTCATCCTGCAGGGCTATCTGGATGAGAATGTTAGTTGAGGCGATGATAGGCGCTCTTGACCAGACATAGAGGAGGCAATCATGGCTCATTGTGTTATCCATCCGCTCCCACTCTTTGAGGGCAAGAGATATAAGTCTCACTTTACCTATCTTATTAACTCTGACCAGCAAATTAATACAGTTCAATATGTCTGGTATATTGAAGGCACTAAAGAAACAATCGTGGTGGATGCCGGCAGCAACAATAAATACTCTGCCAGGCTGGGATACTCATACCAGGAAATACAAACACTCGACTCCGCTCTGGGCAAGCTGGGGATAAGCCCGGGTGATATTGACCTTGTCATTATTACTCATCTTCACTATGACCATGTCGCTCAAGCATCTCGCTTCTCTAAGGCTAGGTTTCTGGTACAGAGGGATGAGCTTGAGTTTGCTTGGAATCCTCATCCTGTGTTTGCCCTGGCGTACCCCGAGGCATTCTTTGCCGAGCTTAACTTCGAAGTGCTCGACGGGGATACCAGAGTTTGTGATGAAGTATCTGTGCTCAAAACACCAGGTCACACCCCCGGTGGACAGTCAGTAAGCATCAAGACTGCTCAGGGCATAGCCATTATTTCCGGTCTTTGCACTATCCGGGAGAATTTTGAGCCAATGAATAAAGCCACGCCCGCCATTACACCCGGAATACATACTAATCCCCTTGATGCCTATGATAGCGTGCTAAGAATTAAGGAAATGGCTGATATTGTCGTACCACTTCATGACCCCCAATACCTGCAAAAAACTAGTATTCCTTAGAGTCATCCGGTTTAGCCTTAGCCTGTCGCCTATGCCTCTACTGGTTTTTATTTGACATAATGTTTAAAAACAACAGTAGCCTGGTGTAAGCTGGCAATACATGCTATCCCACAGGGGAAGGGGACAAAGGGAGACAAGTTGATAAACAACTCCAATAACTTCCATTTAATACAAACCTGTTCTCATAGTAAAGCTCGGGCTGGAGAGTTAATCACGCCGCACGGGTTGGTAGCGACGCCGGTATTTCTACCGGTAGGTAGTCAGGCTGCGGTTAAGACACTGACTCCCGATGACATCAAGGATATCGGGTTCTCGATGGTGCTGGCTAATACCTACCATCTCTACCTCAGGCCAGGTATTACCGTAATTGAAAAGCTGGGGGGTTTACATAAATTCATGGCTTGGGACCGCGCTATTCTTACTGACAGCGGTGGCTATCAGATATTTAGCTTATCGTCACTACGCAAGGTCAATGATGACGGGGTCACCTTCCGTTCCCATATTGATGGCAGTCAGCACCTGATTACCCCTGAGTTAACTATTCAGTTTCAGGAAGCTCTTGGCGCTGATATTATTATGGTTCTGGATGAATGCCCGGCTCATGATGCTGGCTTTGAAAAAGTGCAGCGGGCGGTAAACAGAACAGCTCAATGGGCAGAAAGATGCCAGAGAGTCCAAAAGCGCCGTGACCAGGCTCTATACGCGATCGTGCAGGGAGGTGTCTTTCCCGAGCTTCGGCAGCAGTCGGCGGAACACCTCACTTCGCTGGGGTTCTCCGGGTATGCCATTGGTGGCTTGAGTCTCGGGGAACCGAAAAGAGTAACCTTAGCCATCACTGAAGTAACGGTAGCCTTGCTGCCCGAAGACAAGTCGCGCTACCTTATGGGAGTGGGCTCTCCGGAGGATTTACTGGAGGGCATAGCCAGAGGAATTGATATCTTTGACAGTGCTCTACCTACTCGTGTCGCCCGAAATGGCGCTTTCTTTACCCAGCGGGGGCGGGTGAATATTCAAAATGCCGGCTACCACCGGATGGAACAGCCTGTTGATTCGGATTGTGAGTGCTATACCTGTCGCACTTTCTCAGCGGCCTACCTGCATCACCTGTTTAGCTGTGATGAGCTTTTAGCCTATAGGTTAGCTACTATTCACAACCTGAACTTTATTAATAATCTAATGCGTAAAGCAAGAAGCGCCATCTTAAATGACACCTTCGGCTCTTTCAAAGACAATTTCTTGGCAGGCTACCAGCCTACCAATGAGCAGATACGGCTTAGCCAGAAACAAAAGTGGTTAAAATCACGCCATCCAGGCCAATAACGATCAGACCTCTGCTATTTATCGACTGGGTCAACCCTCACACCTTTGGAGATAGCCCAGGTAAGTCCAGCTTCGATATCCTTATCTTCACCATTGAGTTCCAATACTATCCAGCCTCTATCCTCGGTTAACTCAGCCTGGCGAATATTGGTTACTATCTTGAATTGCTGGCCAAGGGTATAGATAACTGGTTCAGCAATTGATTCCGAAGCAAAGGTAAGCATTACGTGCCGTTTTGTCATTTGTCTCCCCCTATTGAATCACCAGATTATGGAGGCGCTGAGTGATGGCTTGGGCTTCAGCTATTATTCTATCAATTAATTCCTTTATCGTCGGGATATCGTGTATCAACCCGATGACCTCACCGGCCACTGCTTGTCCAGCGTCAAAGTCGCCTTCAAAAGCTACCCTCTTAGAAGCCTTATTACCGATGATGGGTAGCATCTCTTCGAGAGAAGCTCCTCTTGTTTCCATTTTCAGTAGCTCTTCGGTAATTCTGCTCTTTAGCACTCTATGAGTATTTTGGAGAGAACGCATTACCAGGGTGGTATCTCTCTCAGTAGCTTTAAGTAGCCACTCTTTATAATTGGGATGAATGGGGCATTCTTTGGTTGCCAAAAAGCGGGTTCCCATCACTATCCCCTCAGCCCCTAGGGCCAGAGCAGCAATAAGCCCTCGCCCATCAGCGAACCCCCCTCCGGCAAGAACCGGCACCTTGGCAACATCAACCAATGCCGGGACAAGGACTGATGTGGCGATATTCTCCATGCCAGTAGCCCCTCCGTTTTCCATACCTACTATCGCTATTATATCCGCTCCTACCTCTTGTCCCTTGAGCGCATGTCTCACTGTCGCTGCCTTGTGGATTAAGATTACCTTGCCCTCTTTAAGGCGGGGCACATACTCTGCGGGAGATTTTGCCCCTGAGCTCTCCACGGCCTTCACCCCCTCTTCAGCGATGACCTCAACAAATTCGCTGTTAGGAATGGGTTTGACAGCAGGGAACATACTGATATTGACCCCGAAGGGCTTATCAGTGAGGCTTTTCGTCTTTCTAATTTCATCCCGTAATGCCATCGGGGTTTCTAGATGGGCGGAGGTAATGATGCCCAACCCTCCGGCGTTGGAGACAGCTGCCGCCATCTCTGCTCGAGCGATAAAGCTCAGCCCCCCGCAAATGATAGGATATTCTATCCCCAACATTTCGGTAACTCTGGTTTTAAACATTGTTGTCCTTTCCTTTTCAGTAAGTCAGAACGCCGCCTCATCCCCCACCGACCAGGATTGCTATGTAAAGCTCATCTCCATCCTTGACTGGCTTTTCCAATCCCTCCGGGTAGATGCTCCTCCCGTTAACATAAATATCACCGAACATGTCCAGCTTACCATTTTTATCAAACAGCAATTGTTTAATGCTGGGAAACTGTTTGACCAGGTGTTTCAGGCACTCACCGACTGTGCTGCCATTAACTTCAGCTACCTCGGTGTCATTGGCAAGAGATTGTGAAAAATAAGGGAGGGCCACTTTTACGCTCATTGCTTACACCTCAGTTGTCAGATGGTTACAGTGTTCACCTTTAGGGTCTTTCTCGACCTCTTTACCCAGCCATTCTAGATAATCCTGATTGCCAGCGATAATTGGCAAAGCGATTATTTCGGGAACATCATAGCTGTGAATCTCCTTAACCAGCCTGACCACTTCACTTAACTGTGATGTTTTAGTTTTGACGATGAGAAGGCTTTCTTGAGCTGAATCAAGCTTATCTTGCCACCAGAAAAGTGAACTAACCCCGGCTACAATATTTACGCAGGCAACCCGCCTCTGCTTAAGCAGCACTTCAGCTATTTTATGTGCTTCTTCACTGCTACCCACCGTAATGAAAATGGCGATATAAGTAAACTCTTCTATTTTCACTCTATCAACTCGGTGTCATTCTTTCCCCCTTATCCTTATCGGGTCTCCAGCTCTAACCGAGCCGCCGCGAAATACTCTGGCAAACACTCCCTCTTTGGGCATGATGCATTTGCCTATCTGCTGGAAGATAGCGCATCCGCTATGGCACTTCTTGCCAATCTGAGCAAGTTCCAGGATAGCTCCCTCGCCTATAGAAATACGTGTCCCGATAGGCAGTGAGACCCAGTCTATTCCTTCGGTGGTGAGATTTTCGGCAAAGTCTCCAGGACCTAAATTAAAACCCAAACTTCGCATCTTATTAATACTTTCTATTGCCAGCAGGCTTACCTGCCGGTGAGTGCAGCAGTCAGCGTGGGCATCACCGATAAGACCGTAAGCCTCCTTAAGGATACCTTCAACTATCGTTTCTTTTTTGGTACCCTTTTCTTTGCTGCTGCAGACTGCAATTATTTTAGCCATGTCAGTATTTCCTCAATTGTTTCTGCCCTACCTTTAAGATATTAATAGTAAACATTAGGCTTGTCAATTTACCCTCAAACTGATAGAGCTCCTTTACACATAAAGCTGTCTCGATTAAGCTGGATAGTGACTCATTAGCTCTCTTATTGTCATTGCGAGCTCTTCACACCCCTGTCATTGCAAGCTCTTCACACCCCTGTCATTGCAAGCTCTTCACTCCCCTGTCATTGCGAGCCTCTCACTCCTCTGTCATTGCGAGCCTCTCACTCCTCTGTCATTGCGAGCCTCTCACACTCCTCTGTCGTTGTGAGTGTCTCACTCCTCTGTCATTGCGAGCCCTTCACTCCCCTGTCATTGCAAGCTCTTCACTCCCCTGTCATTGCGAGCCCTTCACTCCTCTGTCATTGCGAGCCCTTCACTCCCCTGTCGTTGCGAGCCTCTCACTCCTCTGTCATTGCGAGCGCAGCGTGGCAATCTCGATAAAGGATACCTTTATACTTTGAAGTGTCACCTATCTAACTGAACTAGTTCAATTTACCTCCCTGTCACCATTCAGAAACCTATCCCCCTGATCCCCTTCCCTTATTATTTGTTAAAGGGAAGAGGGTGAAGTTAGTATTAAAATGCACGAGCTGAAGGACAACTCTCTTACAGACTATACTGTAAGTTGTTATAAGTAGGAAGGATAGTTTCAGCTATCAGGGGAGGTAATGTCTACTATGATAAGGAGCTATACTGCAAAATATACAAAAATAAGCTCTGGATATATGGGGTAACTTGTTGAATGGCCTGAGGTAATTACCGAGGGCAAAACAATAGAGGAATGCCGAGAGATGCTCAAGGATGTCCTGCGAGAGATGGTTTTAGATTATAAGCAGCAGGAGAAAGAAATCCCTATCGGGGGAGACCTGCTGGAGCAAATGCTCGTAGAGGCATGAATTGTCGGTTAAGCGTCGAGATTTAGTGAGATACCTCGAGGAGAATGGTTTTTATCTATTGCGTGAGGGCAGCAAGCACTCTATCTATACAAATGCTATTAAGACGGTGCCAATTAAGAGACGCCGTACGCTTGACAGGATAACTGCCAACGAATTGTGCAAACAAGACGGGCTTGCTCCTAAGTCCTAGCCCGAAAAACAAGGATGAAAAATGAAGAAGGAACACCCCTGGCAAGCAGGTATATTGCTCCATTCAATCTTCCCTTGATGAATGACCTTACCGGCTTGTATAGATTTCCCCTCTAATCCCCACAAGTTGAAGGACCGCCCTCTTATCGGCTATAATCAGCTAGAAGGTGCCTGAGATTTCTGGGGTAGGTGACGGTTTTGCTTAAGAGTCATAGCTGTGGCGAGTTGAATAAGAATCATGTCGGTATCAAGGTAACACTGGCTGGCTGGGTAGACCGGCGCCGCGACCACGGAGGACTGATATTTATCGACCTGCGGGATGGAGCAGGCATCGCCCAGGTGGTATTCAATCCTGAAGTATCAGCACCATGCCACGAAATAGCTAATGAGATGCGTAATGAATATGTGGTTAGGGTCAGTGGTGAGGTTGCCCTCCGCCCAGCGGGAACTGAAAACCCTAAATTGCCCACAGGTGATGTTGAGGTTATTGCCCAAAAGGTAGATATACTCAATCCGTCGGAGACACCACCTTTCTATATCAATGAAGATATCGAGGTGGAGGAAAGCCTTCGCCTCAAGTATCGCTTTCTTGACCTGCGCCGGGCTCGGATGGAAGAAAACCTGCGTCTTCGTCACCGTGTGGTGAAATTTATTCGTGATTTCCTCGATGAAAGGGGGTTTATCGAGGTAGAAACGCCAATCTTGATTAAGAGCACCCCAGAAGGGGCTCGTGATTACCTGGTACCCAGTCGCCTTCATCCCGGTAAGTTCTATGCGCTACCTCAGTCCCCACAGCAACTGAAACAGTTATTGATGGTCGCTGGGATAGAGAAATACTTCCAAATAGCCAAGTGCTTCCGTGATGAAGACACCCGTGCTGACCGCCAACCTGAATTCACTCAGCTTGACCTGGAGATGAGCTTTGTTGAAGAAGAGGATATCCTCAACCTGCTTGAGGAGCTTTTCATCTCTATGTTGGCAAAAATTAGACCTGAGATGCAGGCGGTAAAGCCTTTCCCACGCCTGAGCTACGCCGAAGCAATGGAGCGTTATGGTACGGATAAGCCTGATTTGCGCTTTGAACTGGAGATTAGAGACCTTTCGGACATCGCTGCCCAATCTAGCTTTTCCATTTTTCAATCGGCTATTGCCAGTGGCGGTAAGGTAAAGGGCATCTGCGCCCCTGGCTGTGCTGCTTATACCCGAAGCCAGCTCGATGAATTAAATAAGCTGGCGCAGGGTCTTGGGGCGGGAGGCTTGGTAACTATCGCCCTGGGCACATCGCCGGGCAGTTTAGCTGATTTAACCATTGACCAGGTACGGTCTGTAGCCGCTAAATTTTTCACCTTAGACCAGGTTAAACAAATGGCAGAGCGTTTCGGGGCAAATGTTGGCGACCTTTTGCTTATTGTTGCTGGTGAACTTAAGCTGATAAATATGGTACTGGGTGAACTGCGTCAGGAAATGGGAAAGCGGTCTAAGCTGGCTGAGCCTGATTTACTCGCCTTTGCCTACGTCAAGAATTTTCCACTACTTAGAAGGGATGAAGAGGCGGGGCGATGGGAGCCGGAACATCATCCCTTTACGGCACCCTGGGATGAAGATGTGCCCTTGCTGGATACTGCCCCCGAAAAAGTGCGCGGTAAGCACTATGATATGATATGCAATGGATATGAAATAGGTGGTGGCAGCATCAGGATTCATACCTCGGAGCTTCAGAGGAAGGTATTTAAGCTGTTGGGTTATAGTGATGAGGAGGTTGAAGAGCGCTTTGGTCATATGCTGAAGGCTTTTCAGTATGGGGCTCCTCCTCACGGCGGTATTGCCGTGGGTATTGACCGTGTTGTGATGCTGCTGGCCGGTGAGGCAAACATCAGGGAGGTAATTGCTTTCCCCAAAAATCAGAACGCTGTTGACATAATGTTTAATGCTCCTTCGCCGGTTACCGAAGAGCAGCTTGCTGATTTGCACCTGCGCCTGCGGGATGAGTAGTCTATCGGTTAATGGAGGAAAGGTGAAAGTAACCAATGAGAAAGTAGAGAATAGTCAGGCATTTCTGACTATTGAGATGGAGCCCGCTGAGGTAGAGGAGTCCCTGGAAAAGTCCTATTACCGCCTGGTTAAGAAAACAAATATTCCCGGCTTCCGCAAGGGAAAGGCGCCGCGGGCTATTCTGGAACGCCATATAGGTAAAGAAGACCTCCTTAACGATGCCCTGAAGGACCTGCTGCCGGAAGCTTTTCAGAAAGCCATCACCGAGCAAAAAATTGAGGCTTTCGCTCAGCCTCATATTGAAATAACGCAAACCGACCCTTTAGTGTTTAAGGCAACGGTGCCGTTACCA
>SDBT01003597.1_pt1 | contig 26698 bp, 31 predicted proteins | sample 2277101 | NCBI WGS metagenome assembly SDBT01 (sample SAMN10404973, study PRJNA504765) | marine sediment metagenome | isolation source: marine sediment core GS10_PC15, 103 cmbsf | place: Arctic Ocean: Southern Knipovich Ridge | collected 2010 | reverse complement strand
ACGCACACGACGGTTACCAAGATGATCAATATCATCCAACATACCTTCGCCACGCTCACGTAATTTTACCAAATATAGAACCGTCGCAAAAATATCTTCGCGAGTTAATGTAGTCACATCAGTTGGCACATTCAAGCCAAGCTTGCGGTTCATTCTAATCCGACCAACCTTAGTTAAATCGTATAGTTTGCTTGAAAACAAAATATTTTCTAAGCGCTCAGCCACTTCTTTATATGTAAGACTATCACCAGGCCATACTTTAGAGTGAACTTCTTTTAGTGCTTCTTCTTGTGTGTAACATTGATCTTGGCTCAACGTAAGAGCGATCACTGGCTGCAGAACATGTCCTGGCGCAGTAACAAGATCAAATTCAATTTTTTTATTCTTGCTAATAAGCTCTAATAGATCTTCGTTTAAGGGTTGACCTTGTTCAACAATAATTTCACCTGTGGTTGGATCTACCATATCCACAGCAACAACTTTGTTGACCAAACTTGCAGGACGTAAATACAATGCTGAAACTTTTGCTTTTTTCAACTCAGCAAGAATTTCTTTATTGATACGTTTGCCTAAATGCTTTTTCCCAATTTTTTCAGGAAGCATTCCAGCCTCAATACGCAACCCAATCAGCGTATCATCCAACTTGCGATAGAATTCACCTTTTTCAAAGAAAACTTTATCGAACTTATAAAATAAAGGAATAATCTCATCGCGGGGAACGCCAAGAGCTTGTAAGAATGTAGTAACAAGAAACTTTTTCTTTTTATCAATACGAATGTAAAGATAATCATTACTATCAAACTCAAAATCCATCCATGACCCACGCATTGGAATAATACGCCCTAAATAATAAGGACGACCACGGAAATCTTTTACTTTTTTACTACGTGAAAAAACTACGCCTGGAGAGCGATGCAACTGACTCACTACAACACGCTCAACACCATTGATGATAAAGGTGCTATAGCTTCCCAGTTTATACTGACCGTCAACTTCATACACGTCAGCCATCACAGGAACATCTGCAAAAAACACTTCTTGTTCTTTAACATCTCGGATCACGCGCTCATCGCCTTCGCCATCCCAAGAAACTAATTGAACACGAATTTTTAGAGGCAGATTAAATGTTTGACCACTATTTTGACACTCTTGAACAGTCAAAGGTAGCTTTAACCCAACCCGACTCAAGCAATTTGAGCAGGTAATATAACGGGCAGTCTTTTTTTGCTGGTCAGTTAGACGAGAAATGCCTGTTTTTTTTGTTTTTGAATCAACCCAACTGTACCGGTTTTCAATTCCAGTTAGCTTCCCACAGGTACACGCCCAATTCCCTAACTCATAACTCACATATTCCAATGACATTTTTTCGTCATATGAAATAGGAAAAATATCAGTTAAAACCTTTTGAAAACCAACATATTGGCGTTCAACAGGCAAATAATCAAGCTGAACAAAATCATTAAATGATTTTGATTGAATCTCAATTAAATTCGGAACAGGCACATCACCCTTCAGTTTTCAAAATACTTTACGGACAACTCGATTTGCAATACGTCCAGACGACATCCAGCAGCTCCTCAATGGCTAAAAAACCCCCAATATCCAACACTCCAACGTCCTTAACAAAGGACAAAAAAAGTAGAATTGTTTATGACAATTCTACTTTTGCACCAATAGCTTCCATATCCTTTTTGATTTTTTCAGCATCATCTTTTTTAATAGACTCACCGATAACAAAAGGAACGCTTTCAACAGCTTTTTTAGATTCTGCAAGACCAAGACCAGAAGCAGCTTTAAGTGCTTTGATAGCCTTGATTTTTTCTGGGCCAGCTTCTTTCAGAGTCACTTTGTACTCTGTTTTTGCTGCAACTTCTTCTGTTGCTGCTCCAGCTGCAGGCGCTGCTGCTACTGCTGTAGGCATTGCTGCAGAAACACCAAATTTGTCTTCTAATCCTTTTACAAGGTCAGAAAGTTCTAAGACTGACAAATTTGCAATATCATCTATAAGTTTTTCGTACGCTTTAGCTGGCATAGCTAAACTCCAAATCAATAAAGTGGTTAAAATAATATCTAATTTATTGTTCGCTTTGCTTTTGCTCTGCGATCTTCTTCATTACTACAACTAATCTCACAATCATCATGCTCATGAGACGAACAGTATTAGTGATAGGCGCTTGCAACGTGCCACACAACTGCGCAAGTAACACATCGCGCGAAGGCAATAATGCTAATGCGTTAATTGCATGAACATCGAGCAACTGCTCTTCCATCGTTCCAGCAACCAACACCAATCGGTCATGCTCCTTAGCAAAATCGCTCAAAATTTTAGCCACAGCCGGTGATTCACCATAAGCAAATACCAACCCAACCTGCTCTTTGAACAATGGTGCTAATTCCTTAGCTCCAGGAACATTTTCTGCTGCAAGACGCATAAGACGTGCTTTTGCAACTTTCAATGCACCCTGTTGCCCCTTCAATCCTTTACGCAATGCTTGCATTGATTCTACCGTTAAACCCTGAAATTTAACTAAGAAAGCAGCATTGCTGTCTTGAAAGTTTTTATGCAAATCTGAAATCACTAACTCTTTTTGCTGACGATTCATCGTGTTACCTCACTCTTTAAAGCTTCAACACTTCAACAGCACTCACAGGAACCCCAGGCCCCATGGTTGAAGAAAGTGTAATTTTTTTAATATACTGTCCTTTAGCTGATGCTGGTTTTGCTGCTAACAATGCTTTTATGAATGCAACAAAATTATCATTCAGCTTCTGCTCATCAAACGAAACTTTTCCTAATGAAAAATGCACAACAGCACCTTTATCATTTTTAAAGAAAGCTCGTCCTTTTTTAAGATCTTTAATAATAGGAGCAACGGCAAACGTTACAGTTCCTACTTTTTTATTTGGCAAAAGACCACGAGGTCCTAAAAGCTTTGCCAATTTACCCACTGAACCCATCATATCTGGAGTTGCAACGGCATAATCAAAATCCATCCAACCTTTAGAAATTTTTTCTATGAGATCTGCAGCGCCCACTTCATCTGCACCAGCTTTTTCAGCTGCTTCAGCATATTCACCTTTTGCAAACACAATAACTCTCACAACTTTCCCACGACCATGAGGAAGCAGCACAGAGCCACGAACAACTTGATCACCTTTTGTTGGATCGATACCAGTGTTAATATCAACATCTACAGACTCATCAAAAGAAACATATGATGCTTCTTTTACTTTTTTTAATGCATCAGCCAGATTCAGAGCCAGGCCCTGTTCTACCGCTGCAATCGATTTTGTATATTTTTTACCGTGCTTTGCCATTGTTTTACCTTAAACTACGTCCACACCCATACTACGTGCAGTTCCAGCTATAATCTTCTTTGCTTGCTCAATATCATCAGTATTTAAATCAGGTATCTTAATCTTTGCGATTTCTTCAATCGCACTCCATGAAATTTTACCAACTTTTTGAGTATTTGGAGTTCCGGAACCTTTTGCAATCTTGATAGATTTAATAATAAGTTCTGATACCGGAGGCGTTTTTGTAATAAAATCAAATGATCTATCTGTATAGATAGTTACAATAACGGGAATTGTTTGTCCTTTTTTATCTGAAGTCTGCGCATTAAACTGCTTACAGAAATCCATGGAGTTCACACCATGAGGACCTAACGCAGAACCAACAGGAGGAGCAGGAGTTGCGCCACCAGCTGGAATTTGCATTTTAACTTTTGCTTTAATCTCTTTAGCCATCTTAACCTCGTTTAACCTGATTAAACCCTAACTCAACTGGTGTCATTCGACCAAAGATACTCACCATCACTGTTAAGCGTTCTGTATCTTTATCCACTTTTTCTATAATACCGGTAAATCCAGAGAATGGACCTTCACCAATTTCAATTTCTTGCTCTACAACAAATACATCTTCTTTAGATGCGATAACAATTTCGCCGCGCACCTTTTTCATCACTCGTTCAATTTCATCATTCGTAAGAGGCTCTGGATCTCTACCACCAATAAACTTGATCACTCGTGGAGAACTTTTCACCAAACGCATTGCCTGAGGCTCAAGCTCCATTTGCACCAACATATATCCAGGAAACAGTTGCTGATCAGAAGCTTCTATTGAAGTAAAATACTGCTTCAATTTTGCAGAAGGTATCAAAACCTCTCCAAAAAAATCTTCTAATCCTTTTTCGGCAATCGTTTTAAGCAAATCTGCTTTTACTCGATCTTCATAACCTGCAAATATTTGAATAACATACCAACGTTTCATCGAGATACCGCCTCGCTCTTAATCGCGCAAATCATTATAAGCCACTGTATAAGCTGTATACATACTTTGCGAGACGAGAAAAGACAAAATCAATTGCCCCTAAATAAACCGCAAAAAATGTAATCAATATCAAAACCACAATCGTTGACCCTACAAGCTGGTTAAAGGTTGGCCATGTAACCTTTGCCATCTCGGCACGAACTTCTTGTAAAAACTGTCCAGGGCTTATCATATTTTTTCTACCGAAATTAATAATTTTTTATTCAAACACAACTCTTCAATACCAACTTGCAGTTTGGCAGGCCAGGAGGGATTCCCTTCGATACACCCCTTCGGGTCACTCAGGATAAACTTCTCATCCCCAATCTTACCTTCAATGTCGAACCTAGAATCAAACTCAACCACCCATTCAATAATACTTTGGCAGGCCAGGAGGGATTCGAACCCCCAACCGTCAGATTTGGAGTCTACCGCTCTACCAATTAGAGCTACTGGCCTCCAAAATCTACTTCGATTCTTTATGCCAGGTATGCCGGCGCAAGCGCGGACTATACTTCTTCAAACGCAAAGAACCCGGCGTTCTAGTCTTAGAAACAACCAAGGTATAATTTCTGTCGCCAGTTTCTTCACAGGCGAGATGTGTGATAACTCGTTTTCTTTTTGCCATCTGAATTCTCAATCTTTTGTTTTATAAGCTGCTTTTATCTTATCGCCCGTCTTCGTTACACTTCGCCGCGGCATCACGCCATAGCGCATTAGCGCGTCGGCGGATGGAGCCCGCGACCGGATTTGAACCGGTGACCTCTCCCTTACCAAGGAAGTGCTCTACCTACTGAGCTACGTGGGCAAAACTACATTTCAATTTTCTAGAAACCCACTTCGCTCAGGCCCTGAGCTATCAGTCTACGCTTATCCGGGTCTTCCGACTCGGCAAGCTACGACGGACAAGCTGTGGGCAAATTTGCCTACTATTATACTAGAGTAAAAGAAAAAAAGGAAAAAAACAAATTTTTTCCTTTAGATTTTCATTAAAAAACCAGGTTGAACAAACAAAAAACAGCTTCTTCTGTCTGAATTCTACTTTTTGGACAAAAACCCACTGCCCTCAACCTCTCAAAATCGGCTCTCAATAGCCCTTTTCGAATAACAGGGTTTAAAAAACCCCTATCCCATATTTTGCCCAATTTTTATAAACTTAGTGCAAAAAATGGAGCTGGCAACAGGATTCGAACCCGCGACCTGCTGATTACAAATCAGCTGCTCTACCAACTGAGCTATGCCAGCACCTAAAATTTCATTCAATCATAGACCAAAAGATCTACTCTATCAACTTTTACCAATGTTTCTAACTGTATACCTTAAAAACAAAGGGCCCGTCTTCGCAAATGCTTCGACGTGGCATCACGCCATAGCGCATAAAGCGCGACGGCGGATGGAGCGGGAAACGGGACTCGAACCCGCAACCTACAGCTTGGAAGGCTGTCGCTCTAGCCAATTGAGCTATTCCCGCCTTCGCTCCTTTAGGAGCTACGGCGGACAAGCCCGCTTTTTAAGGGACTTATACCGAAAACTCCTAAATCACTATGCATCTCTCTATAATTCAATTTAAGCCAAAATCCTTTAAAGAACTGGCCGCGCCAGTCGTAGCTTGCCGAGCCTGAAGGCCCGGATAAGCGCAGACTGGTGGCGAGAGCAGGATTCGAACCTGCGAAGACTGAGTCAACGGATTTACAGTCCGTCCCCTTTGACCGCTCGGGAATCTCGCCAAAAATTTCATCAATAAACTTAATGCATGTCAATATGATATGGGTTTTTTGCGATCTTTACAACTCAAATTTGATGATTAGTACCTTTTTGAGCATATTTTGCAAAATTCTTGCACTTCCCATTGCAAAAACGCCACACTTAGATAATAGAAAAGGAACAAATAGTGATGAAACATTTTTTAAGCATAAGCCTTATTGCCCTTTTTTTAACCTCATTTACTTATACTCAAAAACAAAACAAACAGTATAATTACCCATCAATCACACACAATATTTCTTGTAGAGAACATGCTGATTTAGTTCGCAATAAATCTCTCACTATTGAATGGCTCGTCACATGGCAAAAGCATTTCAAGGAGTGTGCGAAATGCATCAAACGAACATCATATTCAAGTGATGATGATTCAGAACAAGATGAATGTTTTTGTGCAAATAATTATAAAGAGTATATAACATTATCATGCGGTCATCGGTTTCATAAAAAATGTATTGCTGCCTGGATTGTTAAGGCTCCCATAGAGGCAGTCTGCCCAAACTGCCGGGCAAATATTTCAGACAAAGACCGAAAAAAAATCCAAAGCCTCATTTCATTCATCAAAACCCATGGCCAAATCATAGGGAGGCTTCTTAACCTAAAAAACGGCCTTTGCCTCAGAACTCTACTCATAACTGAAGGAGCTTTTGTAGGAAGCACAATTGGAGTTATTGGCCAAGAATTTAAAAAAATAATCACCGATGAATATAGCGATACATTCATGATATTTTATCTTCACTATATGTTTAGCCTTGCTACTCTTTATACCAGTCATAAAATCGGCCGGTTTTTTTGGAAAGTTGATGATCTGTCATATTCTGCGCATGGAAGAACCGAAGTAATAACCTCCGGAGACCATTTAAACACAAAGTTGCGCCATAGAAGAAAAAAACCTCTCAAAGATCCATACCTCGTTCTTGGATTTGCTCTCGGATTGATTTCAAGCAAAAGACTCTACAATTTCTATGAATATCTTAATGAAGAAATGGATATCTAGCAGCCACACTCTTTAAGTATTTCATACACTTCTGCCACACAACTGGTGCAACCCGTCCCCACTCCAAGCAGCTCTTGAAGCTTGTCAAATGTATCTGCCCCCTGCTTGATGGCATCAATAATTTCGCTATACATTACACCCATGCAGGTGCAGACAAGGTAATCCGGTTTTTGCAGTAATGGACTATTCATATTACTTCCTATCTGTAGTTCACCGTATGGTTCGATACAATCTGCTTGTGCTCTAACGAGCCCTCACAGATCACTCACCACGAACGGTGAAAAATAAACTCCATAAAAAAATCAATTACTTGTTCCGTTCGTGATGAGTGGTTTTTCTGAAAGAAAAACTGTATCGAACCATGCGGAACTCAGTCCTTAACTTCATACCTTAATTCCCGCTCCTCTCCTGCATAATCAATATTCACATGGCATACCTTATCCTTCAACAAAGATAAAATCGGTTCAGGCCATTCAATAAAACAAACAGTATTTGGTTGATATAAATATTCATCAAAACCTGCTGCTATAAAATCATCAGCAGAAGTAATACGGTATAAATCAAAATGATAAAACGTTTGCCCCTTGTGATTTTCATATACATTCACATAGGTAAAGGTGGGGCTTGCGACTGGTCCTTTGATTCCAAGTTGCCGTAGCATTTCTCGCACTAAGGATGTTTTGCCTGCACCGAGTGGTCCGGTAAATGTATAGACTTTGCAATCTGGTAAACGTTCGAGAAGATTTTTAGCGATCAGTGGTAGTTGGTCAAAATTGTAAGTTATTTTCATCACAATTTTTTTAATTGTCGCAACAGTGTGCGATCCCGTTTAGAAACATTCTTGCCTTTTGAATTCGCTTCATGCTGCTTGATATCTTCTTGTTTAATCTCAATACCATCGCTTCCATTTTCCATCAACTCATCCACCTGATTATCCGACGGCTTACTTCTATTTTTTATTGCCCCTTGATCTTTAGCAATCTTTTGTGGTTCTGGCCGCTTTGCCATAATTGTTTTATAAAATCGATAGGCACCCATGCAAACAATTCCTAAATCAGATGCATGTGCTTGAATCTCTCGATCAGAAGAAGCCACTAACAAATCCTGATTACGATTCTTATCCAGATATTCCATAATCCAATCATCCGCACTCATTCTATGACCAGCCCATACAATAGAAATAGTTTTTTGTTCATCCACGTATGGATAAGTAAAATCACCCCCATCAAACACAAGCATGATCTGATTGCCACTATTACGCGCATAAGCACGCAGCTCATCAATCAGTTTTTGCTTTTGCTTCTCTTTGGCTCGAGGACCAGGAAAAATAGCGTGTAATAAGTTATATGCATCTACAATAATCTTCATATCGATAGTGTAGCTACCTTCGCTCAGATATTCCAGAATAATTACATTTTTGTATTGTCATTAAAAGCATTTCAGATTACATTAACAATAACTACTAAAGGGATTAGATGGCACAACTCATACAAATGCGTAACCGCATAAAAGCGGTAACAACGATTAAAAAAATGACTCATGCAATGCGTCTCATTGCAATGTCGACCCATGCGCGCCTTCAAGAAAAACAACCATTTATACAACAATATAAAAACAACATTTCTCGATTGTTTGCCTCTCTCCATATTTATGATCCATCATGGAAAAGTCCTATTTTAACTCCTAAAGGCGAGCACCATCATCTAGTGATTATTGTTGGATCACAAAAAGGAATGTGTGGCAACTTTAATGAAAATTTATTCCGGTATTTTGAAAAAACACAAAACAAATCCCATCCTGCAAGCAAATATGAAGTGATCGCAGTTGGAGAAAAAGCCGTAGATTATTGTACACAAAATAAACTTCATATTATCAACACGTTTCGAGAATTTTCTACGAATAATTTGCAAAGTATCGCGGATGCCATTGCCTCGTTTTTAATGGATGGGCAAACACCCTACAACCATGTATTGATCTTCAATAATTTCCCTAAAACTTTTTTTGTGCAAAAACCTTGCACCAATATTATCATCCCAACAGATGATATCACCTCTGAAAAGGATCCCATTGATTTACAAGATTATGTTTGGGAACAGACCCCTGCAGAACTTCTTAATTATTTAGTGCATGTCTATTTAAAAACTTCTATTGAATACTCTCTCTTTGAATCGCTACTTGCCGAACAATCGGCACGATTTATCTCAATGGATAGCTCCACACGCAATGCAAAAGATATCCTTGAAGAACTTCAATTAGAATATAATAAAACTCGCCAATCAAAAATTACGCGAGAGCTTGCTGAATTGATGGGAAGTTTTTAACAGCACGATTAATTAGATTGCAAAAAATACCTATGCTATTATGCTAAATAGTGAGCAGATTAAACAAAACCATACCAGCAAGGAGTTTAAATGGCCCTTAAAAAAGGAACCCTCGAAGTTGTTTGCGGCTCAATGTTTTCTGGAAAATCAGAAGAGCTTATCCGACGTCTCAGACGAGCAGAAATTGCAAAAAAACACACACTTGCATTCAAACATAGCCTTGATGATCGAAAATCAATTGAACATCTAGTCTCTCACGGGGGAATGACAATTAAAGCATTTGCCGTTGATCGAGCACAATTCATCACAGATCTTATTCCTGAGCAAATCGAAGTTATCGGTATTGATGAAGTTCAATTTTTCTCAAATAATATTATTGGGGTGATTCAGGATTTAGTTAATTCTGGCAAGCGCGTGATTGCTGCTGGTCTTGATCTAGATTTTAGAGGCGTACCATTTAGTTGCATACCTGGTCTTATGGCCATCGCAGATAAAGTTACTAAACTTACTGCGATCTGCATCACCTGTGGCGACGATGCCCATTTTTCGCAACGTTTAGTGAATGGAAAACCGGCAAAACATTCTGATCCTATTGTGTTTGTTGGCGCAGAAGAATGCTACGAAGCTCGCTGCAGAAACTGCTGGGTGATCGATAGCATGCCTAAATGGTATCATGAGCAGATCTAAAACTCAGTATGCATGTTCCGATTGCAACTATAAAACTGCTAAATGGATTGGCTGCTGCCCAGAATGCAATGAATGGAACACAGTTAAAGAGCTCTCTACCCTCGCTACGAGTGCCCGCAAAACATCTATTTCATCGGTAAAATTATTGCCATTGGATGAGGTGAAAACGGCTCTGCAAAAACGGATGCTTTCAGGTATTGCTGAATGGGATCGTGTACTTGGCGGAGGAATTATTCCCGGTTCATTTTTAATCGTTACCGGAGACCCCGGAATCGGAAAATCGACACTACTTCTACAAGTAGCTCATGCTGTTGCAGATAATCAAAATGTTTTATATTTCTCTTCAGAAGAATCTCTTGAGCAAGTAAAAATTCGTGCACAGCGCCTTAAGCTAGGCAAAAACAATTTACTCTTTTCTGATAACGCACAATTAGAATCAATCATCACCACTGCAATCGCGCACAAGCCGCTCCTACTCATTATCGATTCAATTCAAAAGTGCTATGCATCAAATGTGCAAACCTTCCCGGGCAGTGTGGGTCAACTTCGCGAATCAGCATTTCGCTTAATGCGCCTGGCAAAAGAAAATAATATTGCCGTGATTGTGACCGGGCATATAAATAAAGAAGGCAACATCGCCGGCCCTAAAACTTTAGAACATATGGTTGATGGAGTATTTTATTTGCAAGGAGATGATCGCTGGGATACACGCGTGCTCCGATCGGTAAAAAATAGATTTGGGGCCGTGAATGAACTTGGATTTTTTCAAATGTTTGCAGATGGTTTGCAAGAAGTTCCCAATATTAATAAGCTGCTTTTAGAGCAAGCAACATATGCGCCCGGATCGGTGGTGATCAGTGCATTAGAAGGATCACGACCGCTACTGCTTGAATTACAAGCACTCACCATTCCATCAAAACTTACCAATCCTCAGCGAGTGATCACCGGCATCGATCATAAGCAGGTAATTCTTATTGCAGCTATTTTAGAAAAATATCTGCAAATAAAACTGAGCGCACATGATATCTTTTTTAAAATTAGTGGCGGCTTTAAAATTAAAGAAAGCTCACTGGATTTAGGTATCGCACTTGCCTTGCTCTCAAGTTATTTTCAACAAGCTGTTGCAGAAAAATCATTTGCTCTTGGAGAAATTAGCTTAACCGGTCAACTCAAATCGGTAAACCAAGTGAACGTGCATATCACAGAAGCGCACAATTTTGGACTAGAACAACTGTTTATCGCAAAAACTCAAAAGATTGAAAACAAACAATTGAGGGTGAAAAAGTTTGCCAATGTGTATGAACTTTTATCATTGTTTGAGTAACTGTCGTTCCATGAGAAACTCCTCATAAATACTCTCAGAAGTGGAATTCACTATTTTGCCTACAATTTCAAAATCAAAACGCTCATAGAGCCTGATTGCAGGTTTTGCAAAGATATTCACCCGCAATTGGGTTTTTATCATTCCAACTGTTTTTATCTTTTGCAAAATAGATTCAAGCAATAATGATGCTATCCCCTTGCGCCGTTCCGCAGGAATCACATACAAAGAAACGATTTGGGCAATTAAGGGGGATATCGAGCGAGCACCAATCATTCCCACAAACTGTTTATGTTTTTGCGCAAATAATAATGGGTGGCATAGATCAGCTAAACGCTTTTTCCAAGAAAGATCAGAAATTTGTGCATCTTTTTCATATGCACCAGGATATATGTGCTCATCCTCTTGTGCCATACTCAATTACAACTGTTTATAAATATGCCAATCGATAGGCGACAAACCTGTAACATGAATCTTTTTCATTGACTCCCCTCCTACTTTTATTTGACCATATAAAAATAGATGAGGTAAAGAGTTGAAGAAATTAATTATTCCGATAGACTAATGTTTGAAAAAAAACATTTATAGGAGACTGCATGAAGAGCTATATTTTTGGACTGATGATTATTACTCAAATAGGACCTATCCATTGCGTAGACCCTAAAAAGACAGGCATGTGCGAAGGTCTCATTCATTTTGATAGAACCACTGGAAAATTTGCAGAAAAAGTAAAATTAAACAAAAAAAAACAGAAAGATATTTTTCGAATAATGTTTAACTGTATGCAAGGTGAAATCTATTATAATCCTAAAACTGATAGTTTAATTCTAAGAGACAAAATTGAAAAAACAAAGTCTTCGAAGCGCCCTGAACTTAAGCATACTAAATTACAACTAAAATGCCTGGTACAAACTCAACAGGTCAACAAAACCTAAGAAACTCTCAAAAGATTATAATCCACGCCCAAATCGGATGGGCCAAATGGCATCGGAAGAAGATCACCAATGGTGAGTTTCGCTATTTTATCACTGCCAAGCAACACCAATATTTCTACAGATGCATCATCAAAACAATTTTCCCAAATAATTTGCAGGCATTGCCCACAAATCGCTGCCTTATCATTCGGCCTAGGCGAAGATGAAAGTGATGATACAATAATTTTTTCTGATTGCGGCGCACCCACTACCGCAAGCATACGAATTTTCGTAGGACCTTCATTTGCAATCATTGTATCGATTGCATTTTGCTCTGCATGAGTGGTTTGCGTGTATGAACAGCGCTCAACATTGCAACCAAAATAAACATTCCCATTTTCGGATAATACTGCTGCTCCCACAAAGAATTTTGAATATGGTGCTTGTGCATTAGAGCGAGCTTTTATGGCTGACTCAAGCAATGCTTGTTGGCCTTTTTCTAATGAATCCCAAGAAAAAAAGGTAAAATTAGTTTTTTTTTGCTTTTGCATAAATTCCCCTATAAAAAAAGGCCTCACGATACGTGAGACCTTTTTGTTTTTTACTCGACGCCAATTAATTCAACATCAAAAATCAATGTTGAGTTTGCAGGAATCGCTCCCGGAATTTCCCGAGCGCCATACGCTAAATCACTTGGAATAATCAATTGACGTTTTTCACCAACCTTCATATCCATCACACCTTCATCCCAACCTTTGATTACTTGCCCAACATTAATCTTAAATTGAAATGGCTGACCACGATCCACACTACTATCAAATTTTCGTGTTGTATCCGGCTCACCTTGAATATCTTGCTTTTCTAAATAACCTGTATAATGAACCGTTACTTTTTGCCCGGTGGTAGGCTTAGGCCCAGTACCTTCTTGTGTAATTTTATATTGTAGTCCTGAATCCATCTTTTTAACGCTCATAGATTTTTCTTCCGTTGTTTTTGACCAACAAGCTGGCAATAATGTTAAACAAATAATCGCTATTAAATTTTTCTTCATCTCGTACTCCTTAAATTTTGAAGGTTTTTTATATTACTAAATTTTTTATATTCCGGCTAATAAATAATCTTCAGTATACCACAACGATAAGGTCATCATAACTCAAAAAAAGTCGGATAAATAAGATGAGCTCGTTCAAAAATATACCTACTTGAATAAAAAAGAAATATTAAATACACTACAAACAATAAGTTCTTTAGACATGAAAGCACCGACATGAAAAAAAAAATAGTAATTATTCTCTTTTTTCTATGTTCAATTCTTGTGAATCTAACTCATGCAGGCAAACTTCACAAAGCTGCAAAACGGGGAGATGTTAAGCGTATCGAGATGCTCATCAAACAAGGGAAAAAGGTGAATGGCACACCATTATTTGGTAGCAAGACTCCACTCCACACGGCCATACAATATGGAAAGTATGACGCTGTCCGTTTTTTAGTTGAAAATGGAGGAGATGTTACACAATCTTCTGGAATTAAAACACCTCTTCATTTCGCTATCCAATATTTTACTTATGGTGCGCATCAAGGAAGTATTGCTATAGATGAATACCTCATTTCAAAAAAAGCACTTTTTAAAGATCATTTACCTTTCGCATCAAAAAAAGCAGATTTTAAAGATCATTTACCTTTCGCATTAAGCTTAGGACGTATAGCAGCTGTTCGTTTACTTTTTTCAAAAGGAATTAAGTTAAGTGACTTTAGTATAAATCCTCTCATGTATATTACAGACATAGAACTTACACACATAGAACAGTTTGGTTCCGGAGACCCCCTAACCGAGCTTATGTGGGAGGGTCTTCGGAATCAAACTGAATTGATCTCAATTGAACTTGCTCGATTATTAGTGTATATGAAAGTGCAATAAATAATGAAAAATATTCAGTTGGAGCTTTCTTGTCGTTCGGAAATGTTGCTGCTCAGTTTGAAAAACAGACTCGTAGAAAAATTATTAGAAAACCAAAAAAAATCAATAATAAAAAACATGGGCGTTCTTATTTAATTCAAGCGACAGAATATGGTCTTACCGATCTTGTCAGTTTCTTGCTTGAAAAGAGTGCGGATGTGACCCTTAAAAATGGAGAAGGCAATACAGCGCTTCATTTAGCAGCAGTGTTAGGACACAAAGAGATAGTCTCATTATTGATTAAATACAAAGCAAACGTTAATATAATTAATCCTGAAACTAGCAAAACGCCATTGCATACTGCTACAGTGGATTGTATACCTCTCCTTATCGAAGCAGGAGCAGATCTTAATGCAAAAGATCTTGAAGGTATGACTCCGCTTCATTGGGCTGTTTATTGGGCGGATGTCGATCGTGTTTGTGCATTGCTCAAAGCAGGGGCAAGTACCGGAATAGTTGATAAAGAAAAACATACACCATTATGGTATATAGGCCAAGACTTTAAGACTTTTGTACCGGGTGAATTTACCAAACCGATTGTGGACTTACTACGAAACCCAAAATCAGCACATACATTTACATCAACCCTTAATCAAGAAGGAACTGCTACCAGTTCAACATCGAAATTAATGCTTCCCTCACTATTAGAAAATTCACCATCCAGTTCTTCTGCCACTATTCCTCAACCAGTAGCTATTTCAACTGTTTCTTCCCCTGATAGTGACACAATTACACTATCTACTATGGCACCTTCAGCAACTACTGGCACTAGAAGAATAACTGTTGCTCCTAGAACAACAGCTGTTGCAGACCCATCAACTTCATTAACAGACTTTTTTAATACACGAAGGATTCATAAGACGATACAACAAAATAATAGTGAAGAACTTAGTAGACTAATAGATCGTGGAATCTATATTGATGCCCAAACCGTTTTTTCAAAAAAAACACCTCTCTATAAAGCAGTAAAAAGTAATAAGCAAGATTTGATAAAAAAATTACTTGCTTCAGGAGCTGATACTGAGGATCGCTCCTGGCGCAATTGGGCTCCATTGCATTATGCAATAAATAAAGGAAATATCGAAACTATTGAACTGTTGCTAAAAAATGCTGCAATGATTGATATTGAAAAAAAATATACCTGTAAAAAATATTGGGACGGATTACCAGGGCTGGGCCTCTTCCACACTTACCGTGGTACATCGCTGCATCGTGCATGCGAAACTGCAGATGTTTTACTCGCTCGCTTATTATTATCCTACGGAGCTCTTGCCACTACACAATACTTGAGAGAAGGAACATTCTGGTCACTACGAAATCCCTCTGCATTTAGCATTGTTGATCCTTCCCCGCTACATATGGCTGCTGCATGTAAATCTAAAATAGACGGCAATGATATAGAACTAGCTCGTTTACTCTGGAATAATGGAGCATTAAAAGGTAAAGCATATACTTATGTAACATCCAGTGGTGGAGGCCAAGAAGGTCAGGTTACATATGAACTTAGAATAGTCTTTCCAATTCGTATAGCCAAATCAAGAAATAAACATGCTCTCAAATCATTTCTTAATGAAGATGAGACAAAAATTGAAAAAATCACGGGTAAGAGATGGATACATAAAAACATAGAATCCAAAAGAAGTGGTCGTACTTATTTATCCAGAGCGGTCCAATATGGAAATCTTGATGCAGTCAATACGTTTCTTGATGAAGGGGCTGATGTCAATGCGTTGGATCGTAAGAAAAAAACACCCCTTCACTGGGCTACAGCTTTAGGGTACGAGAATATTGTAAAAGTTCTTTTAGAGCATAAATCTAAGGTTAATGCTCGAGATAAGTTTGGAAAAACCCCACTGCATAATGCTGCACCAGAGTGTATGCAACTACTCATCGATGCTGGTGCAAAGGTGAATGCTCAAGATAAGAATGGGCAAACGCCACTCCATTGGGCTGTTTACTGGGCAGATATTGATCGGATTAGATTATTGCTGAAGGCAAATGCAGATACCACCATACAAGATAATAATAAACACAAGCCCGAATGGCATATTTTGAAGTATTATAAAGATGTTAATTCTAGTAAATTTGCAAAACCCATCATAGATCTTTTAAAAAATCCAAAATTAGCTATGCAATCAATTGCATCTGCACCTGAAGCTGTTACAGCATCTACTTCTGCAAGTGAAACTGCCAAACCAGTACCTTCAACATCAGATGAAAACGCTCTCAACGATATAACTCTCAACATACGACGTGAGGATGAAAAAGTGTAATAGAATCATACTCTACACTTTTTTATCCTCATTTATCGCCTATTAAATAATTACTATACAAATTAGTTTTTGCTGCATATGATACAAAAAAAGGAATTGTGTATGAAGCAAAAAAACACCATACTCAACGATGCTTATCATTGCGCATATGCCCTACTACTCAAAGATGCATCCATATATTTAATAAAAGCATCTACCGGTCCACTCAAAGGACTCCTCAATCTTGCAGGAGGCTCCGTCCCCAAAAATAGTTCATCCGAGATTGCTCTAAAAAAAACAATTAAAACTCAAGCAAATTTACGAATAAAAAAAATGAAACTGGCTACATTTTTTGAATGCGAAGTTCCTCTGGATGCAAAAAAAACCATACGCTACTATGGCATGATTTATGCAGTTTCAGATTACCTGGGAAGCAGCGAACAAAACAATTGGCATCCCATTCATTCGCTCACTCAGGAAATGGTGACCCCGTGGACCTGGTATATCGTTGAAAATTATCTAAATGCTAATCAAACAACAGTGATAAAAGAGCCGTCTCAATCAACTATTGCAACCTAGTTGCCTTATTTAGTAAAGTCATAATAGAAAACTTTTAATGGAGAGCTATTATGAAAAAATTTATTGTAGTACTGATTAGTTTGATAGTATGTACCGCTCAAACAACCCATACAGAACATCCATCTGGTAGCTACACTCATAGCTGCGATGATTGTGATATTCGTAGAAAAGCCTGGTATGAGCCCTCGGAATTAATCTGTAAAAAATGTAAAAAACATGATGATAATTGGCGTCATAATCCTTCAATGTCAGTAGCTGAAGTTTATTTGTGTAAAGCTAGCAATCGAGATATTGCAAACGTTGATGGTCACCTAAAGTGCAAAAAAAGATAACTAAGACTACAAAAGTTTTACCATTATTTAAATGCTGCTCGCCATAAAGCTGTAGACAATCTTTTTTCGAGCAAGATAGCTTTTTCTGGAAACAATAACGGTTTGTTTTCTTGAGCAATTTTTATTGCGAGTTCTTTATGCCCGTTTCTATAAAAATAGAGGGCTAGCCCAAAATTAAAAAAAGATTTTTGTGATGAATTGGTATAGCAGACTCCGATTTGATCCCAGATTTTTTGTGCATATTCGGAAGACCAATCATCGATATTCAGTTTCTGGCTGTTTAATTTCTCAGGTGAAACAGGATTATACAAAAACACCGCCATCGTAGAATACTCGGATGGAATATTAATCAACTCAAAGTAATCAGACAACGCACCAAATATAAGCGGCAACGCATAGGCCCGCGGCATACCAAAATCTTGAAGCACCAGAATGCTTTTTTGTGGGATTAAAAATGGTAAAAAAGTTTCCATAACATGCAAAATATCAGACCATCTTTTAGGTGCATCCAGATGAAGTAGTTCCACAAGACCACCCTCCCAGCGAATATCTGCCGCATAAGTTTTTTTGAGCTTGATCGGATAAATTGGAGTTAAATGATTTTGAGCCATTGGCAGAATATCTTCACCCTCTTGTGAATCTTGAACCGTAAACCCCTGCTGGCGTGCTTTACGAATCTCAATCCCCTGCAACTCAAATCGATCAAAACAATGAAAAGGAATATTTTTTCCCGAATCGCGTAAACCTGCACCAAGATACCCGGCCGAACAACCATACCATGTACCAATTTCTACAACCGCACCATCACCTGAAACATGATCTCTTGCTAACCAATAAAGATATTTTTTCTCATCCTCAGTGATCATAGTTGGCACGCGAGTAAGTTCTGGGAGATTAATAGTTTGAAAAGTGTTGTTTTTTAATGTTGCTCTATTCATTTACACTCAAGCAGCTGATGCTGAATAACAACTCTCATCAAACTGATGCAGTTTACCCTGTTGATTGAAAATAATTTTATTGATAATCATTGGTTGTTGTTGATCATATGATTTTTTACGACTTTGCTTTTTATACTGCATGATCAAAAATGTGATACCCATTCCTAGAGCCATATAACTGATATTATTTAGAAGCTGCTCCTGAGCCCGCTCCCGTTGAAATTGACGCAAATACCGCTGCAGATTATAAGGCAACAATAACCCTACACTTGATAACCCGCCATCCATCAGATAGCCAGCAATTTTTCTTTTGATCAGCTGCTTATATGGCAAACCTTTAAAGATCAATGCTCCGGCAAGCATTGGCGCAACCTTAGATGAAGCAACCGTGCTACCGAATAATTTCGCCGTTGATACCAGTTGAGTAGCGTATGGAAATGCAATCGCATTGCTTGAGATAGATGTAATGATACTAAACAAAATAATTTTTTTCATGAAAACCTCGACTTAAATTTATACTGCTTTCTATCTTAACCAATAAATGAATGGTATGCAAAAGGCTACATTCAGCCTATAATGCTTATCTTACTCTACCGTAATCGAAAGGTTTAATATGCGCATCAAACAATCCATTTTACTCCTCTCTATATTTGTAACTTTATGTTGCTTGCCAATGATGGCAATGGAATCGTCGGATGAGGGTGCACCTAAAACCATTACTACCCAAACGGAATTGTTTTTTTTACCATCACAGCAAACCCAATTAAATAATCGCTTGAATACATTACTCGACAACACTAAAAAGAGCCTTTTAATCGCGATGTATTGGCTCACTGACACAGCATTTATAGACAAATTAATCGCACAAAAAAACAAAGGAATTGATATTCAAATTATTGGGGATCAATCAATGCTACAAGCCAAGAAGACTATTACCATATCAACAAAAATGGTTAGAATTATGAACAAACTCCTTCTGAATAATATCGAGCCATATATTTACCCAAGTCGTATAACACGTTCAGGAACGATGCATCATAAATTTATTGTATTCGATAACTCAATTGTTTTAACTGGATCAGCAAACTTTACAGGATCTACTGTTAGTACAACTACAAAACGTATTAATCATGAGAATATTTTAATTTTATCCTCAAATTTGTTGGCTAAAAAATATACCGACACATTCTATTCTCTTCAACGAGAAATAATAAATAAATATATTACAGTTATCGCTTCCAAGAAATACTCGACACTCCCAAACTGGTTGAAAGTACTATGCAAAGCGAACTATAAAAACAGTCGTTACTTTTATCAACAAATCAACTCTGCTCAAATCGAAATCGATCATTCCACTAACCAACAAAAACGCGTAGCATCATTCATCAATAAACTCAAATCACAAAAACTTGTCTTTATACGAGAAAAAATCAAAAAAAAGAACACTAAAAGAAGAAGAGTCTTCAGCTCTCTTACTGGTTTATCCACTTCTGAATCAGAATCAGACTCTGAAGAGTTAAAAGATGATACAGAACAAGCAAATGCTATCTTTGATAGTATTTACAATGGATTAAACATATATGATCAACAACAAAGCGATACTCAAGTCGAAAATGAGTATCAAGAAGAAGAAACTATTCTTAGTCAAATTCTAGAGCAAGAGAAGGAAGAAACTACAATTCTTAGTCAAATTCTAGAGCAAGAGAAGGAAGAAGAAACTATTCTTAGTCAAATTCTAGAGCAAGAGAAAATTAATAATAATCTAAAACCATCAACTCAAGATAATGAAGATTACTCACTACAACTAATAAAAGAACAAAGTCCAATACTCATAAGCGCTCCCGATCAAAACAACGTATCAGAACAATCAATATCACGGCAGAAACGAGACATAGTACTCCCTAATATTCAAATGCGTCGGAATCAACCACCTTTCAGTTAACTAATCATTTTATAGGTACTTGATATACAAAACACTCACAACAAGTATAATTTCTATTTACTCTCGATACTTGAAAGAAACTAGCATGCGTATCAAACAATCAATCTTATCCCTCACCATTTTAATACAGTTATTTTGCGTACCAATGATGAGTATGGAGTTCTCTGATTCTGATGAGGAAAAAGAAACAACTTCAACTGCTCAACCGCATTTAATTGATGCAAAACTTGAGATATTATTACTCCGCTATGATCCACAAAATCATAACAAACGATTTTTCGAACTTCTTGATGCAACTAAGAAATCAGTACTGATGGCAATGTATTGGTTCACCTATCAACCTATCGCGCATAAACTAATCGCCCTCAAAAAAAAGGGACTAAATGTTGAACTTATTATCGATGAATCAGGACTAAAATTTAGCGATGCGATTTTTGAACTACTGCTGGCCAACAATATCACACCACTTGTATTCCCGTCTAAAAAAATTAAAGGAATAATGCACCAAAAATTCACACTCTTAGATGATAACACCGTGATGACGGGATCAGCCAACACCACCGGCTCCACACTCAATCCGGATAGTGAATACATAAATAATGAAACTGTATTAGTGATACATTCCAAAGAAGCTAATAAAAAATTAGCCTACGAATTTAACCAAATCAAACAAGGTATTTATCATTATTACATTGATTTCGCTGCAAAACATGCTTCAGACATTCTCCCGAGCTGGCTTGCAAAACTAGCGCCAAGCCTTTCACAAACCAACAGCTTTAAACGTGCATTCTATATATTCTTGGGCCGTAAAAATATCAGCAAGACTAAGAAAAACAGAGCAAAGAAATTTTTCAAAATAAAACTAACAACTCGCAAATCGAGACTTTCTCGAGAGCGACCAGCGGAAGAAACTTTAAGACTTTCAACAAGCCAGGATTCATCTTTTGAGCTTTTTTCTCCTCCATTAGCACAATTTCGCAAGAAAAAACGATATCGCCCGTTGCCAAAGAAATTCAGAAAACAAGATGAGAGTGATGAAAATGAATAGGAATAATTAACTTTTCGATTCTTTACCAAACAATTTTCGCAGCTCTACTTTTGCCAACTCAAGTCTCGTCCGATCCTCATCAGATAAGCTTTTTCCTGCCCGATTAATATAAAAGGTAAGCATACTCATAGCATCCAGGCTTCGCCTATCCGGGTCTTCAGACTCGGCACGCTACGCCGGACAAGGAAGAAATTTTGGTGCTTTTTGTGCGACTACTTGCAAGAACCGCCTCTTTTAACCCTTGAGCAATCTCGATAGAAGATTTTGCAAAAAGTCCTTTGGGTAAATCCATTGCATGCGATGTTTTGGTCACGTGGCCAGTCCAGTCTTTTTTTGGCATAAAACAATCTCCCCTTTTTAAATATAATAATTGACCGAAGAGTTTTAAATCAACAAAAAATCTCCAAGGGAGAGTGAAGTTTGAAAACTCAAGGTCAGAGGATTCTTCATAAAGCCCATTCTTGAACCATTTTTGAAATACTAAATCAACACTAACTTTTAACGACAAAACGCCTCCCTAATGCATTCAAATCACTCGACCTAGAGCACCTATCGACCTGTTGCATTGGTAATAGAGAATATGGTATAATAACTTTATATGTCATTTCTTCTACATAGGGGTTATTAATGAAGAATTTATTACTCATAGCAATTCTAGCAACTCCATTTGGACTTTGCGCCATGGAGACACCCGCTAGTCAACAATCTACTGGCCAACAAACTATACAACCATTTAGCTATGATGCTCTTCTTGCACTCAAACAATCTGACCAATTTAACCCTAAAACAACGGCTCTTTTGTGGGATGCAAGTGGCGTACTACAGAGAAAAAACAAACCCGCAGCAGCAGTACATTTACTCTTACATCCATGGGCAATCCCCATGTTTACAACATACATTAAAGCAAAACTAGATAAGCGTGAGTGCATGTATCAATGGGTGGAAGATGTGAGTACCTATTGCGCCAAAAAATCATGGTTCCGTAAGCAAAGCGATTGGAAAAAATTTCTAAACGAACTCATCACAATCTCCCAGATGCCAGACCTTCCAACCGCAATTCTATTCATGCAAGCAAAGCAAACAGTAAAAGAAGGCAACCTTGGTTACACAGCAATATTTTCAAACAATGGCCCAATCGCATTTACACTACAAAAAGATCGTGAAGGGTTTAAATTCTTAGATAACGCTATTATTATTACCTGCACAAAAAACAGTGATTCCAAGCCGAAAGATGCTGCCTATGCTATGGCAAAAAAGGAAGCTCTCAAAGCTAATCCTGCTCTAACGACCTTCATCTTAATCGATGATACACCAAATAATGTGGCAGGTGCTCAAAAGAATGGTATCTATGCAATCCTCTACAACAATGAAAAAGATACAGCTGGAAGTCTTTATAAAAAGCTAACGGCCCTCGAATTGCTCAATGATTCAAAAGCTACATCCAGCACTGCTACAATCAAATAAGTAATTTATAATAAAACTCTTACTGATAAAAAAGGCTCCCGCTTATGAGAGCCTTTTTTGCTACTCATAAGCCATCAAACTATTAAAAGCCGCCCAATCTTCAGGAGATGCAGCGCCATACGGCTGGTTAGATAGATTTTCTTGATATGGGGAAGGCAGATTGTATCAAATACACATTCTTTTTTCATACGAGCAACCATATCTAAAATGATCCAAAAACCCCTAATCTATTGTATTTTCAGCCCTAAATAGCGTAAATTTATTATAGAGAAACTTAGAGATTTATATAAAGACTGAATTATGAAAAAGATATTAAAAAGAACAATGCTCATACTATTGGCATGTGCTGGAGCAGTATCCTATTGCCAAGAAGCTACTGCTTTACCTCAAGGTTCATATTTGAACACATGTAACAAGTGTAAAATGCTAAATAATGGAGAGCTCCAATGCGAGTGTAAGAATGCCGCAGGAGAATACGTGCCTTCCATATTGAAAGCGTCAGTATGTAAAAATAAAATTAGTAATTGCGATGGTGCATTATATTGCGGAACGTGCCCCTAACCTAAACCTTATTTAAGGTTTTAAATCAAAAATTAAGGTAAAGATTATGAAAAGACTATTTTTATTAACTATTATCATGCTCGGAGTGAGTAATACAATTTTAATCGCAGATTCATTTTCTGATCATCGCTGCAACTCATATAGAGACTGCGGGGAAGGAAGATGTTGCGGACGAGGCGGATTTTGTAATGATTATTCTACGTGCCCAGGTTATGGAAAAATTTGCGGCCCATGCCCTTAACAATCTAAAAAAAGGAAATTGATAATGAAAAAACTATTTTTACTATTCTCACTCTTTACAACAGGATTCATAACTAACCAATTAGTTGCTACACATTGGGGTGCTCTACCTACCGCTTCTTATCAGGCATCGTGCAAAAACTGTAAACTTAATTATGATACAGATGTGCTTACATGCAATTGTCCCGACCGCTCTGGTAAACTCATGTCGACTTCTATAGGAAATGCATCATTTTGTGTGAAGGATGGAGCAATAAACAACTGCAATGGCAAACTACATTGCGGCTTCTGCTCTTAATAGCTAGTAATAAATAACAAAAAGCATCGAATTTTTACACCTTCGAGGCTTTAATTTAAATCTGGCACCAGACTACGCTTTCCCAGGATTTCCAGCTCGGCAAGCTAGGACGGGCAGGCAGGGCATTTCCCTTACAACTAAGCATTTGATCGAAACAACTTACCATAAACATCTTTTCTATGCGCTATTATATCGACATAAATCAATTTCTTATCAATATCAGGCTCAAAGATAACCCGATAATCCCCAACTCTTAAACGAAAATAGTTTTGGTAACCCTGAAGCTTTTTGACATCTATCTTTTATGAACCTGCTACCAAGACATCCAGGGAATCTATAAATGATATTCGTTGTTTAAGCGAAAACAATTTTAAAAACTTTTTTGATTTTTTAGAAAGAAGAATCGCAAACCCTTTATACGGATTTTTATTGTAGTCATTCACTGACATCACTCTTTTAAGAGCTCGTCCCTAATGTCATCCAGGCGTTCGTAATCTTCCCGAGATTCGGTCTTTAATACATTTTGCGCTTGTTTACCAAGGCTAAAATCTTCGATAAGTTCAAGAAGGTGAGCATAAGTTTTCATATCAAGAACTACTCGAATCTTTTTACCTGTTTCATCAATAATGTATTGCGGTTCTAATAAAGACATCTCTTTTTTCATATTATTCCTCTCAGGAATATGCTTGTTAGTAAACCTATACTGTTAGTATAACAAACTCTTTAAAAACTACTCCAGGATATATTCATATGAAGTATAACAAAAAAAGCCTCAGAAAATATTACTACTTCCTGAGGCTTTAATTTAAATCTGGCATACTACTACGCTCTTCGAGCTTCGAAGTACAGGCCCATTCTTCCTCCTACGCATAAAGCTACGCCGGACAAGTCGCTAAAGCTTCGCAGGACACAGCCAGAATGCTTCCTAAACTATTGTATCTCACTCTCCCTTTATGATAAAATTAAAATAGAAAATAAAAGCAATGGGTAGGACTTGTATTACTAAGGTATACAATGAGTAAAAGTCGTTTTAAATGCATATACTACATTCTATTTTTTATTACTATTCAATTTAGCATCGTTACTAACAGTGTAGCTCTAATGCTTAGACCAAAAACAGAACTCTATTTTCTACCAGAAGCTCAAAAAACAATAGGCAAACGTTTGACAGACCTTATTGATTCTGCTCAAGAAAGCATTTTTATTGCTGTATATTGGCTAACAGATCCATCTCTTATCAAGAAACTAATTGAAGTAAGAAAAAAAGGCATTGATGTACAGATAGTTGTTGATGAATCTACATTTAATTTTATGCAAATGGATAGTATAAGTTTATTTATCAATAAGCTGATAAATAATGATATTAAGCTTCTTATATTTCCATCTAAAGTAGTTAAAGAAATCCAAGGAATCATGCATAATAAATTTATTATTGTTGATTTAAAAATTGTATGGACAGGTTCTGGAAACTTCACGAAATCCGTACTGAGTCCAAAAAGCGCAAAAAATAATGAAAATATTCTCATATTCCACTCTCCTCGTATGGCGCTTGATTTTATGGATCATTTTAAGAGCATAAAAGATGAAATAGAAGATCTCTATATTGATCTCATAGCAACAACACCCTACTATCAGCTGCCCAGTTGGCTCAGCAAGATTACGCATAGTTTAAAAGAAGATTATGTGTTCAGTGAAAAAGTTAAAGAATATTTGAAAGATCCCCATAATAATCACTTACAAAAAACATATCTCAAAAACTATCTAAATAATAGTTTCCCAAAACGTATATCTAGATTCAAGCGTAGTCGTGAAGACGATATTCAAGATTCTCAAATCAAACAAGACATAAAACGTAAAAGATTAGCTCGTAAAAGCAGTCTTGAATCATTCCTTTAAATTTTCATATATAAGATAAGTAAACAACAAAAAAAGCCCCGAAGTTTTACCTTCGAGGCTTTAATTTAAATCTGGCACTACCTGCTTTCCCAGGCCGTCTCCAGCCAAGTATCATCGGCGTTGTAGACTTAACTTCCGTATTCGAGATGGGAACGGGTATTTCCCTACAACTATCCGCACCAGAAATTTTTATCCGGCATTCTAGTTAGGATCTCTCCTAAACTATTCGCATACGTCTTCGCCCAAGGGCTACGCCGCACACCGCCAGAAATTTTTAACTGACATTCAAGTTCCGGATCTCTCCTAAACTATCTTGTATTCAACTTTCGTTAAATACCGTCAGAAATTTGTTAAATTTTCTAAATTTCAAGATCTATATCACGCCGAAGCTCATAAGAGCGTAGGCGGATGATCAAAATGTTTGTAATTTATATAATTCTCGATGTAAAAAGTTTACACCACTAATTTGTTGGATAAATTTTTAAAGCGGCGATTAAAACTCTCGACCAATTAGTACTGGTTAGCTGAGCACATTACTGTGCTTACACACCCAGCCTATCAACCTTGTAGTCTTCAAGGGGTCTTAGTTGTAACCGAAGTTACAACGGGGTATCTTATCTTAAGGTGGGCTTCCCACTTAGATGCTTTCAGCGGTTATCCCTTACAAACCTAGCTACCCAGCATTGCTCTTGGAGAACAACTGGTACACCAGAGGTTTGCCCATTCCGGTCCTCTCGTACTAGGAACAGATCCTTTCAAATACCCTACGCCCACGACGGATAAGGACCGACCTGTCTTACGACGGTCTGAACCCAGCTCACGTACCACTTTAATTGGCGAACAGCCAAACCCTTGGGACCTTCTCCAGCCCCAGGATG
>SDBT01003596.1_pt1 | contig 26706 bp, 30 predicted proteins | sample 2277101 | NCBI WGS metagenome assembly SDBT01 (sample SAMN10404973, study PRJNA504765) | marine sediment metagenome | isolation source: marine sediment core GS10_PC15, 103 cmbsf | place: Arctic Ocean: Southern Knipovich Ridge | collected 2010 | reverse complement strand
CACCCTGCATTAAGCATACATTCAATGACGGAATTGAAGCAGGCAGAGGTTTATGGCCACACATTGAGATTAACGAGCCAGACTGCCCGACATTCCTGAAAGCAGCAGCAGGCTACGGCAAGAAGAAGAACTTAACGCTAAGTACTGATGAGGGTATAGTTTATCACGATCATCCTGCAAAGACCTGGCATCGTCACATGATGGACGCTTACCGGCATCTTGCGATGGCTTATTATTACATGACTATCGGCGAGGACGTACTGGGACAGAATGAGACACCTTACGAAGAACGTGCAGGCGAATTGATGGAGCAATCTTATGAAGAGTATAAATGGGTTTAAGGAATAAGAACTATGACAGGCGGCGGCGGATCACCAAAAGTAAGGCAGCAAGACCCAGCCCCAGCGGCACCAACTGCGCAGGACCCGGCTGTTGAAGCGGCGAAGGCTGATATAAGACGTAAGCGACAGCGGACATTCAGCCGGCGTAACACCCGGGTAACCAGTCCGATCAATGACGAACTAAAGACACAGTTAGGGTAAATATGCCACATGACCTTAAAAAACTAGCCAAGACCATAACAGCCGACCAGGGCAGGATGGTATCGAAGCGCCAACCCAGAGAGTCGCGGACAAAGCGGATCAATGAGATATTCCGTCCTGATCGGGTTGACCTTGACAATACACGGCAAGAGGGTGACGAGTTCAGTCCGAAGATATACTACCATAAACCCCAGCTATTCTTATTCCAGTGGACAAACGCATTTTCGGGGGCAACATCGAGCAAGCGGCTGGACTGGTTTCATTATGGGTTTACGGTTGAGTTCTTAAACAACCTTGATTCAGCGCAGATATACTTCCAAGAAGCGCGGGAACAGATGCGTAATGCTTTCGAGCGGTCGAACTTCTATGATGAATCATTGCCTTATATCAATGATGCGGGTGCTGATGGTAACGCATTCATGGAGCCAATCCACGATCTTGACTTAAACCAGGCCATGTTCAGAACAGAACACCCGGGCGATGTATGGATTTCACGCGACAAGTACGGCAAGGTCAACCGTGTACACGTTAAGAAGAAGATGACAGCAGAGCAGGCTTATAGCCAGTTTAAGGATAACGAGTATCAAGGAACGGAATTAAAGGGCAATCTGCCTGCTGACCTTATTGCAAACGCAACCGAGGCGAACGGCAGCCCACTAACAGAGTACGAGTTCATTCATGCACGATGGGAGAATCCCGATCCGCGGATGGATAGCTTACTATCAGAAGATAAAGAGTTCTTAAACGCATGGGTCTGTGCATCTAATACTGAGATTGTTGAGCTTAACGGTGTTGATGAGATAATACTTGAATGGACTCCGAACCGATCAAGCCGTAATGTCTACGGTACTGGACTTGCAGCGTTTGGTTTGAATGCGGCTCTGACTGGTGATTCTTACGCATTGAAGCAGTTGAAGATGACAGCTGTCGCAGCCGAACCGAGATGGAAGGGTTCAAAGACAGTAAGATCAAGATTTGACCGCAGGCCGAACGGTGTGACATGGCTTGACGCAGGTGAGGATATTGAACAGATAAACGAGCGGTCCAGCTACCCAACCACTAAAGACCAGATGGATGAGTTTGATGACATCATTGAAGACTGGTTCATGTTGAAGCTATTCCTTGCGGTATCGAGTATTGAGAATCCGAAGGACGTTACAGCTACATATCTCAATCAGTTGCAGGGCGAGAAGGCTCAGGTGCTTACCTCGACAGTGACCGGATATGAAATGTTTCTTGATAAGGTTCACGAGTTTGTATGGACTATCGAAGACAACGCAGGTAGAATGCCACCAATGCCGCAAGAGTTGATTGATGAGATTGCGGCTTATGAGAACGCTAACCCCGGCAGTGAGGTTGAGATTAAACCAAACTACATCGGGCCGTTGTTCCAGATTCAGCGTGAGTTCTTGAGGACAGCACCGATACAGAAGGGTCTGGACATGATAGACCGCATTGCAGAGAAGTTCCCAGCATCATTAACCAAGATTGATGGCGACAAGTTAATGGAGGAAGCACTGGACGGCGTAGGGTTCCAGGAAAAGATTCAGCGGTCAGATGATGAGGTTGAAGCAATCAGGGCAGCAGAGGCCGCGGCACTGGCAGAACAACAGCAGAGAGAGACTATGGCAATGGCAGCAGAGAACACCACAGGACTTGACAAAACTATCGAACCTGATAGTGTATTGGATAAAGTATTGAATGCTTAATATTAATTAGGGAGCAAACGTATGACACAGGACCAGATTCAAGAAATCGCAGCATTACAGGATGAGCTTATCGCCAAAGGCGGAGCCACGAAGGGCAGGCCGTTGAAGGACGCAGATCCGCTGAAGGTTGAACGTCTCCGGGAATTGCTGGAAGAGCAGCGAGCCGAAGAGAATAAACCTTTAGAAGGTAGCAGTGAAGAGACTGATGCCGCCATCAAAGAAGAGGTTGGTGAGAAGCCAAAGAAGAAGAAAAAGATAACGATGGCAAAGCCTCCTATCGCTACGAAGGAGACAGGCAGGGACAAGATTGCCCTGGAACGTGAGATCCGCAAGTATGTCCGCAAGGATGGTGGGTTCCGTGCTGATATGTCTAAGGAGGCTATCGCTGAAGGTAATCGTCTCCTGAAGATTGCCGGACGTAAGAAGGTTGAATGGGACACGAGTATTCCAGTGCCGGGGATAAGATAATGTCACCCGACCTGCATGTTATCGCATTTAGAAACACATACCTTTCTAACCCGGAAGGCAAGTATGCTTTGGGCCAGTTACTTGGTAAGCTTAATTTCTTTGGTAGGTGCGAGACTCTTGCGGACATGGAATTGCGTAATACAGCTATTGATTTGCTTGAAGACTGCGGTATACTGTATGTCGAGAACGCAGGCGACAAGTATGCCGAGAAGAGTATTCAGGATTTTGTTGACGCGATAGCAGAGCTTGATGTAACGCCGTTGGTTGAAGCAGAGGCCAAGGCGATAAAAGACAGTGAAGATAGAATTTAATGGAGTAGTACAATGAGAGATTTACATTTAAGAGTTTTGCAGAAAAAGAAAGATGTGTATGCAGTAACTCCGTCTGGCAACCCTAACCCTTCGAAAACAAGGCAGGCGAGAGATATTGAGACACTGAAGGCACTGGTCGAAGAAGAGGGGATAAACATTAGCAGATGTAATGTCAAGATGGTCGATATGGGATTACAGCTAGAAAACGCAAAAGACAAAGAAGGTGAATTCATGACAGAGTTCACGGTATACGAGAAGGCAGAAGACGAGCACGACTTAATGACTTTTATTAACCATCATATTTAATGGAGTAGTGTAATGCCGGCATGTAACCATAAGCCAAGCGGCTACATAGATATACATGAGACTATCGGGGTACGTGATACCCGAGGTCGCATGAGGCACGTAAGAGACTGTAAACATTGCGGTAGAAGAATTGAAATGTGTACCAAGGGCGGAAAACGCGGGTACTTTGAATATCAAGACTAATTTAATGGAGTAACAATGGACAACAAGCTAAACTTTAAAGAATTGATGGAGACGAAGTCATATAACGACATGAGAAGCCCTTTGGTTTATGATAACGCCGGGGGCAATGCTTCCGAAGTGTGTAATAAAACCAGTGTATGGCTCGGCAGCGGCAGGGTATTACTGAGGCTGTGTAACATCTCAACAACTAATGTCGATGGGGTTGACGAGATAGGTTTATTTTTGAAAGATTATGAAGCTAAGGGGATTTTGCATTCAGTAATGTTGCCGCTGATGATGTGTAAGGCATTCCCAAAAGAAGCGAATATGTATATGAACCCGGTAATGTTCCATGCGATTACTCATTCAAAGTTGATCCAAGTTAAGGACGGCGAGTACTACTACATGGACGTTCATTGCAATATTGACAGTAGTATTAAAAATAACGAGAAACCAATATTTTAATGGAGTAACAATTATGCCAGAAGAAACAGGACAAGAGACAACCAGCTTTGATGCTGGGACAATGATCGGCGAAGACGGTAATTTCAACGATGCGGGCAGAGGGTTCCTGAAAACGAGCCTCGGTGAAGGCTTTGAGGATTACAAGGGCCTTGACGATTACAACAACGTAGCAGCAATAGCCAAGGGCTTAGCTGAAACCAAGAAAGCCTACAGCACGAAGCAAGAAGGCATGGTAAAGCTGCTGACCGCTGATTCAACTGCGGAAGAGATTACGGCTTACCGTGAAGCTAAAGGTGTGCCGGCTGCTTACGAGATCACCCGCCGCAAAGACTCCGAGGGCAAAGATATGGAGTTTGACGAGGTTGGCACGAAGATGATTAACGACTGGATGCAGTCCAAGAATTACAGCCAGTCCGAAGCTCAAGACCTGATGACAATGTATGACGAGTATGAGGAGTCAATGATTACTCGCATGGCAGAGGATCAGGTTGCAGATAAGAAAGCTGCCGACGAAGCATTCGACCAGAAACACGGTACAGAAGCAGAGAAGGTCAGACGGCTTGCAGGTGAGGCTATTACGAAGCTTAACTTTGCTCCGGTGGTTGAACAGCTTGAAAAGGCTTATCCTGGCATTGGCAACAATCCTGCGATACTGGATTGGTTCCACGGCGAGATCATCCCGAAGATGCTGCCCGGCCAGTTTAAGGAAGGTGAAAGTACTGACCCCAACAAAGGCAAAGGCGGATTGTCCAGCCTGTACACGCATGACGACAGTAAGAAACTAAAGACTGCAGGGGCATAATATGGTGTCTGATAACAAAAAGAGAAAAGCCAAGACGAAGGTTAAAGTATTCACGACAGAAGACTTGATGAAATGTCTGTATATTCTGCTGAACACTGTCGGCGGCAAGTCACAGGTAGCAACTATACCGACTCGCTCGCTTGAAGAAATGCCTCCTGATTGGAAAGATCGTATTGGTATGAGGGAATTGCCTGATATGAAAGTGTGTCAGGTGTTCCTCAAGCCAAGAGAAGATGAAGAAGAGAGCGTGATTATAACGCCTAAGCAGAAAAGGATAATTACTCATGGATAACAGTTTCTTTGATATTATGACAACCCCAAGAGACGTGGAGTCCGCAAAGAAGTTACTAACCCGGAAGGCTCGTTCCAGAAGAGTTAAGCCAAAAGTATTCCATAGTACCACTTATCCAAACAACCGTATTTATTTAGAACTGGAATGCACAGGAACATTTTAACAAGTAAATAGTCAAAGTCAGATTCCCGGAGTAATCCGGCCTGATGCTTAGGGCTAAAGTAGCCCCGCCGAAACAGGCGTAAAGTGTCAGGAAAGCCTCAGTAATGAGGGTCCTTTCCGAAACCGTTATTTAACTAAAGAATAATGTTTAAGAAAGGAGCTCATTATGAGCGTACATGTATTTGGGTCTGACATGACATTGTCAGAAATGGTAAGAAGGGAAAATCCGGACGGCACGTTTGCTGACCTGATCGACGTAATCAGTAAGGAAAGTCCTATACTGATGGATGCTATGGTTACTGAATGTAACAACGGCACTTCCCACAAAGCAACCAGAGTGGCCTCAAAGCCGTCTGGTGAAGAGCGTGGTTACAACAGTGGCGTAACACAAGAAGCTGGCGTAACCTCAACTGTCATCGAACCTACCTGTATGCTGGATGGTCTATCCCAGATTGACGATGCAATACTCCGTCACTCTCCCGACCAGCTTGCAGCACGTATGTCCGAAGACAATCTATTCCTCAGCGGAATGGAAGAGACAAGAGCGGATCGTTTGTTTAACGACGATAGCGGTTCAACCACTGTAGGAGACAGGGCAACATACCCACTCCGTATCAATGGTTTCCCGTTCCGTTCGGATTACAACGTATTGTCGAGCGAACATGTGTTTGACAATGCAGGCGGCAACGCAAGCGCCACGGCAAACAAGATGTCTATGTGGCTTGTCCAGTGGGGTAATCATAAGGTTAATCTTACTGTGCCGCGTAACGACTCTATGGCCGGTGGCCAGTTTGGTGTCAAGATGGATGACTTCGGCCGCGAGATCGTAACAGATGCCGCTGGTAAGAAGTTCCCCGCCTGGCAGACATGGTTCGAGACTCACTTCGGTTTGTTCATCTGGGATCCTCGCTGCGTGAAACGCGTTGTGAACATCTCCAGCACGAACATCGACGGCGTGGATGACTTCAGCTTTAACGAAGATTCTTTGATCCGTGCTTATATGTCCATGAAGTATCAGCGTCAGGGTGTTGTGATTTATGCAACCGAAGAAGTACTGACTCAGATGTGGATTCGCGGCAAGGATAAGTCGAACACTAATTTCCGAAATGACAAGGACCAGTTCGGTCAGGATGTAACGTTCTTCAATAATGCTCCGATCCGTCAGCTTGACGCATTGGGTACTACTGAGGCAACGATAGTTTAATCGAAACCACCTTTTTGAAAGGGTATCACAATGTATGATAGTAAAAATAGTTTCACCGAAACACTGTCTACCGGGGTGAAGTTTCAGACTTTCACTGGTGACAGTGACAGTACGAACCAGCTTAACCTCGGGGTGGCTGGCATTAGTTTCGTGCCGATCAAGGGACAGTACTTGGTTTGCAGGGTAGGAGTTGCCTTTGATGCTCTGACGAGTCTTGAGATCATAATCGAGACGGACTCTGACACAGGCTTCGCAACTACGCCGAAGGAAGTCTGGGCGATTAATGTCGCTCTGGCTGATCTCTCCGCAGGTGCGTTGATTATCAATCAGCAGATTCCTGTCCAGAAGTATCAGCAGTTTGTTCAGATGAAGTTTAATGTTGTCGGTTCTGATAACACTGTCGGCACGCTCGTTGCGTATCTTCAGGATCACCCTGAATCGGCAGAGGCTCAGCTTGACACGGTCGCTCTTTAACCAGTAAGGGGTGGCTTACGCAGCACCCCATAACTTTATCTGAAAGGGTAAACGAATGAAGAAGTTATTTATAATGCTCCTGATAGTGGCTTTTGTTGGCAGTGCTTTTGCATTGCCGAACATATCCGGGAGACCTAACGAACGCTGGTGGTCTGATACGACTTACCAGAACCCGCTTTGGAACTGGTTGCAGGCTGCCGATACTCAGATTGAAAGCGGCAGTGGACTTGGCGCAGGCAAGGCGTGGTATGTTAATTCTAATGTAACCACAGAAGGCAATGGTTCTGATTGGGACAATGCTTTCGATACGCTACAGGAGGCATTTGTGGCAAGTCTCGCAGACAGCGGGGCGAACCGTGGCGACTGGGTTCATGTGTCGGCTAATCATGCAGAAAGCGGGGTTGCCGCTGACTTGTGGGATGTCACTGTTGCAGGAATTACGGTTAAGCATCACGGCAACGGATCGAACATGGGAACCTATACTTTCGCTGATACTGACACTACCGTTGCTATTGGCGCCGCTAATGTTACGATTATTGGCGGTCGATTGCTTGCCGGTATAAGTGAGGTTGTTGTCGGATTGTCCGTCGAGGCCGCTGGTACAAACTTCACCGCAATAGGTATGCAATGGCCCGAACCGCTTACAAGTACGTTTGAGTTTAATATCGGCGTGCAGTTAACAACTGCCAGCAATGACGCTACCTTTATCGGATGCACGGCTTACAGTGCCGACGCTACTGGTGCGGATCATTGGATAAATGGCGGTGCGGGTGTAGTCAGCGGGCTTACACTTGTGGGTAATAAAATCCACGGTGAATATGCTATTGCTCCTATATTCAGTGACCAGATCGACCTTGAGACATATATCCGTTACAACGACATAACACAGTTGACAGCCTCGCAGTTCGGTATTGAGTACACGGCTGCTGCTACGGGTATCTGTGCGGATAACAGGGTTAATGCAACCGTGCTGTTTGAAGTTGATCCCGGCTCTATGGCTTATTGGCAGAACATGGAAGGTGACACATTACCTGAAGGTGTTTCGGCGAATGGCCAAATAGGTGCTTTTACCGGTCCAGCCGCAGGGACAGCTTCGGACGACAACGTAAAGGCTTCGCTTGACATTCTGCAGGCCGCACAGGAACCGTCGGCAAGTCACCCCAACTACTTTACGGTGGTTGCTGACATGACGAGTGCAACCTGGAATACTGTCGCGGCACATGAGATTGCAACCGTAACAGGTTCATGTCGGGTGCAGATCATTATTGAGACTACGGCTACTGTAATCACGGCAAGCACTAACGGGACTATGGCTCTGGGATTCGCAGGTAATACGTCTGCAATATTCTCGGCAACGGCGTTAGATGCAGCGATAACGAATGATGTATGGACTGCTGTTTACGGGTCCGCTGCTACTACGGTAGTGGGCGGCGCTGACGCTAAGTCTGCATTAACTTCATGTATACTTGACGTTGTTGTTGTTGGCGGCGTTGACATTGGCTACACGATTGCAACCAACGCAGGTACAACAGGCGATTTGACGTTCCATATCTATTGGACTCCGCTTGACGCAACTGGCGCAGTTGTTGCCGGTGCTGGCGGTGCACTATAAAGGCTCCATTAAATAGGGTGGGTCGGTCGTTCCGGCTCACCCGACTTTGAAACGAGGTATGATATGCCACAGAAAACATTGAATGAAACCAACTTCTGTAATATGGCTTTGTCCGCGGCTGGCGCAAAGAACCTGATCGCTGACGTGAATACAAAAGAAAATTCCGAAGAATGGAGAATGTGCAATCTCTTCATGTGGCAAGCTATCTTTGAAATGCAGATGGCGGCTAATTGGCGGTTTGCTACAGAACGCGTAGAGCTTGCCGCTGATACTGCATCACCTGATTTTGGCCCTTATGAGTTCAAGGCAAAGCTGCCGAACAACCTTCTTGCAATCCAGTTCGAGGTTGATGTAGATAGTGACGAGGTTCACTACAAGTATAAGCGAGAGGGTAACTTCATCCTCACAAACAACAACCCTTGCTATATTCTTTATACTGAAAAGAAAGAGTTACTTGCACAGTTCCCACCAGTGTTCACAAAAGCGGCCTACACCAACCTTGCAATCCTGATGCGTAACAGGCTTAAGGGTTCTGAGGAGTGGTTCTTGCGGCTTAATAACGAGCTCAAGCAGATCATGGCTGACGCTATCGGCGCAGAGGCGATACAGGACTGGGTTATCGAAGGCAATGATGATGTAGAAAACGCAGGTAACGGTTCAAGGTCCGACAGGAAAGCCATTAACGGGAGGCCATTCCCGTGCTAAAACGTATTGCGATATTCTTATTGTTATGCTCGACAGCGTTTGCGGCTAATACATCGATCAACGCATTCAATGCCGGAGAGTTTTCGCCTTTACTTGACGGCCGGACAGACATTCAGAAGTATTACTCTGGCTGTCAGACCTTAGAAAACATGCTTGTTATGAGCTATGGCGGGGCTGAACGTCGGCCAGGTTTAAGCTTTATTGCAGAGGTTAAGGATTCAAGTAAGAAGGTTAGGGTTGTATCGTTTGAGTTCTCAACAGAGCAGGCGTACATCCTGGAGTTTGGCGACTTATATCTGAGATTCTACAAGGACGGCGCACAGATACTAGACGGCGCACCCCCTTATGAGATCGTTACGACATACCTTGAAGCGGATTTGCCTGAATTACAGTTCATCCAATCAGCGGATATTATGTTTATCGCACACCCTGATTACGCGACTAGGCAGCTCACCCGGACAGGTGACACCGCATGGACTATAACGGACATGGTATTTGAGAGAGGGCCATTTCTTGATGAAAACGAAACAAGCACGACAATAACCCCATCGGCTATAACCGGATCGGGTATCACACTTACAGCATCATCGGCCATATTCGTAGACCCCGGGCACATTGGATCGATATGGGAAATATCCTACGATGTTGTATCAGTAACAGTTGAAGGGTCTTTTGCGGGGACAGGGTCATCGTCTACAACACCAATACAATTAGGGAGAACATGGTCATTTAGTACCGGCGGCACATGGAATGGTACAGTGCAATTGCAGAAGTCTTATGATGGAGGGACTTTATGGAGTACTGTAGCCGGTCAAGCTTACCCAGGATCAGCAAGGAATATAAACTCAACAGGAACAGAAACAGTAGATGATGCTATATACCGCGTCAACATGCTAACGCATACCAGCGGAACGCTCACTTATGGGTTTACGGCTAACGGGTTTCAGCTTAACGGAGTCGTGGAGATTACGGCTATCGCCAGTACCACCAGTGCAACCGCAGACGTAAAAGTAGACCTTGGAGATACCGCAGCAACAAAGATATGGTCAGAGGGTGCATGGAGCGATTACAGAGGTTATCCCTCGGCACTGGCATTCTATGAAGAACGGTTGACATTTGCTAATTCGTTATTCAGACCGCAGACTATATGGTTTAGCGAAACAAACGCATGGAACTCATTCAGGAACGATACCGGCGACAGCGATGCAATGACGTTCACTATCGCAGCGGATCAAGTTAATGCAATCCGTTGGATGGTACCTAAGACCGCATTGATACTCGGTACATCGGGCGGCGAATGGACTATCAGCGCCAATAGTGCGGACGAGGCTTTGACTCCAACGAACGTGAAAGCAGTTAGGCATTCCACTTATGGAAACACAGAACTTCAGGCAATCGCAGTTAATAACGTGGTATTGTTCGCAGAACGGCAGGCACGTAAGATAAGGGAGCTTACTTTCTCGTTTGAGATCGATGATTATGTCGCACCTAATATGACAGTACTTTCCGAGCATATCACACGCAGCGGCATGGTTGACATGGCGTACCAGAGCGTACCGGACTCAATACTCTGGACAGTGCTTGGTAATGGTAATATTGCGGCAATGACATACAACCGAGAGCAGGACGTTGTGGGATGGCATAGGCACGTAACCGAGGGTAGTTATGAATCTATCGCAGTTATCCCCGGCACTGAAGATGAAGTTTGGGTAAGCGTATTGCGGTCGGTTAATGGATCGGATGTAAGATATGTCGAACAGTTCCAGGCAAGAGACTATGGCGACGATCAGGCAGACGTTTACTTTGTCGATAGCGGAGTAACTTATAACGGCGGCGAAACCCAGACCGTCACAAACATCACACAGGCCGATCCCGGAGTAGTTACAGTCACGACATGGCTTACCGATATTGATGGTACGAATATGGCGAACGGCGACCATGTATTTATGACGGGTATCGTGGGGATGGTTGAGTTAAACAATCTTGTATTCGAGGTTGCTAACGTCAATGTTGGGACGAAAACCTTCTCGCTTAAAGATGAAACCGGAACAGTGGACTATAACACTACGGCATTCACGGCGTATTCATCCGGTGGAACTGCCGAGATGGTTGCGAAGATTATCACGGTTGCACACTTGGAAGACGAGACAGTTACGGTATGCGGTGACGGGGCTTTCGATGGTGAATACACAGTTGCTTCAAACATCATTACTGCAAGCGATTACTACAATACTATCCATGTTGGCTTGCCTTATACCTCGATTATTTCACCGATGAAATTAAACGTACCCTTGCAGGACGGAACTATGATGGGACGGACGAAACGGATTATCGACCTTACTATGAGATTCTATAAGACATTATCCTGCAATGCTGGTCCTTCAATTACCGACTTTACGCCGGTTGACTTTCGGTCTGACTTTGACGAGATAAGCGAAGTGCCTCCTGCTTTTACTGGTGACAAAGATATTACATGGACAGGATCGTATGAGAAAGAGGGCACTATCGTATTATTCACAGACCAACCGTTACCAATGACAGTGTTAAGCTTAATGCCAAACTTTGAGGTGGGAAGATGAACGTAAGAACTGAAGTATTCAAAGCTGAACACATGATAGCAATATCCGACAGTATCATTGAGAAGACTTTTACGCCGGACGAGTGGCGAATGTGGGCTGAGTACAATAATAACCACGGCATAGCTTTAACAGCTTTTGTAGATGATAAAATTATGGCTTGTGGTGGACTGAAAACGTCAAAGACTTATACACAAACGAAGCGATGGAAACGTAAGAACCGACCTGACAAGATAGTTAACAGGATTGTTTACGGGGCTGATTGCACTATGTGGGTTGTTATCCATGAATCGGCAGCGAACCATAAGCGGGAAATGTTCTACGCCGCGAAGGTGTTTATCGAGTTATTGACCGAGGATATTAAGACCGATACGATTAAATGCCAAGTCTGTGTTGGATTCGACGCAGGACATAGATTTGTTCAGCACCTTGGATTTAAAAGCCTTGATACACAAGATACATTGGGTTTTGACGACTACGAACTTACACTTGAAAGGGCAGCATGATGGCAGCCGAACTTGCTATAATTGCGGCGATAGGCGGAGCAGTGGTAGGAACCGTGGGCGTAATCCAATCAAGACGAGCCCAGAAGTCCCAAGAGTCAGCAGCTAAGGCCAGCGCAGAGTTTAACGCAAGGGCTAAAAGGGATGAAGCGGCTCGTAAGTCTGCGGCTGGTAGGCTTGAAGCTGACAGGATCAGACGACAGAGAATAAGACTCGGCAAGTCACAGGTTGCAGGATTCGCCAAAGCAGGCGTAACCAGCGAAGGAACTCCGATAGATGTTCAGATCCAATCAGCAGCCGAAGAAGAATTGAACGCTCAACTCGCACAGCATAACTTTGAGATCGGCGCAAGCAAGTCTTTATCACAGGCAAGTGTATTTGACTTCAGACGGCGAACGGCTGGAACGTCCGGGACAGGTACGGCATTGACAGCAGGCTCGACATTGTTAGGCGGAATAACTCAAGCGGCAACCATTAAAGCGAAAAACCCAGATGCTTTCAAAAGGAAGTAACTCATGGCCATAAAAATACCACGAAGAGCAACAGCAGATGTAGGGTTAAGCACAGAATCTCCACTTGCAACGGCTGACCTGTCAATCCCGCGAGACCGGACGGGAGAGGGCTTACAGCAAGCAGGGCAAGCGATAAGCAGAGGTGCCAGTGCTTTAGCTGGTATGGCAGAAGCAGAGCAGAAACGAACACAGGAAGACGAGCTACATGCGGCGGTTATCGCAGATGCAGATTCTTACGCAGGTTTCATTAACGACCGGGCAGCCGATCCAAACTTTAAAGCTGATGGCGACGAATACGACAAATGGAACAAAGGGAACAAGACTGCATTACTGGAAGGTTTTACAGACGTTGGAGCAAGAGAGAAATTCAGCAAGTATCTCGACAACCAGAATATCAATAGAACGGTTGCGGTCACAGAATCCCAGAGGGGAAGACAGAAACAGAGTATTATCGCAGCCCGTGACGAAACACTCGAAGGCTTTGCGCGTAACGGACTTGAAGATGTCGGCAAGGATTATATTCAGGGACTCCAGGAGGCAGGTTGGATCAGCGGCTCACAAAAGAACCAGTGGGACGCTATACTTGACAGTGCGGTAAATGAACAACAGAAAACCATCGCATCGCAGATTATCAATGATGAGATATTGACTATCGCAATCGAAGCCGAAGCGGTTGAAGAAGGTAGTGGATGGGACGCAACCCTGAAAGCCCTTAACGACCCCAAGAACGCCAAAAGACTTGCGGACGAACTCGGTATGAGCCTTGCAGATATTGACGATGTAATCGAAGACGTGAAGACGCAGGCCACGCTTACGAGAGCCGACCAGGTCAAGCAGACGGAAGAATCACAGGCCGAAGAGATAAACTCTATTGCCGGCAAGCTGAACAATAAAGAATATGCGGGGATCGAGGACTTCATTAACGCACAACCCAGCATGACCGAGATACAGAAGGGGGTTTGGTTAGAGAAGGCTGAAAAGAGTGCGGAGGCTATAAATAAACGTAACCCCGATCCGCTTACAGTAACAAATAGCCAAGTTTACTTTGACACTCTAAAAGATATTGAGAGCATGACACCCGACAAGATAGACGCTTTGACGGGCAAGGGTTTGAGTTTAGCGGATAACGAGAAATTCAAAGGAATGCTTGGGGAAGACTCTGCGTTAAATAAACCAACATCGAAACGAGCTCAAGCAGCGGTTGCAAGGATTCGGGCGTTGGATATTCGAATCGCTACACAAGAAGCCAAGTCCGGAGAGGAAGTTGTGGCTGCCACCGAGGTAGAAGCTGATTATCTTAGAATTCAAAACGACATCGACGACTGGATAGAACTTAATAAGGACGATAAGGACTTTGACGCTAAACTTGAAAAGAAAACTAAAGAACTATTGACACCGATAGCCGAAGAGGTTACACTTGGATTCTTTAGCGGACTATTACGCAAGCCAGAGCGAAAAGGTGCTTTTATCGCAGGCCGTCCGGGAAGTCAGTTCTTTGGCTTGGTATCGTCAGAAGAAGAAGCACTCGCAACTAAGAAATTCGAAACCTTCCAGACGGAGGCTATTTTCGAGACACTTACGCCAGAAGAGCAAGAGGAAGCCCGGACAGCATTCGCAAACGGCTGGACTATCAAGGACGTTACTTTGGAGTTAAGGAAATAATGGGAAGATTAGCCGCATTAGCTGAACAGCCAAAAGAAGCACCTGAAGAGGTAGAGGGTGGGAGATTGTCACGGCTGGCAACAACCACGCCGGACAGAGACCCTTCGCCGGTACTGCAGCAACGAGAAGATAGACGGCAAGAGCTCAACGAGAAGATAATGTTTGGTAGTTTCCTTGATGTTGTCGATCAATCTGATATGGCGAAAGAATTAGTATCTACCCTTGACGAACTCAAAGGCACTGACAGTACCATTGGACTTCAGAACAGCATTATGTTATCGGAGTTATTCGATGTTCCCATGGTGGATGTAGAATTTTTAGGCCCTTCTATGATTAGCGAGCTGTACGGCGAACAGCTTAATGACCTTGCGTCTTCGGTTGTGAATAAGAATCTTAAAGAAGATGTTATTGGGGCATTAAAGGAATCACCTGAAAACCTGAAAATAGGCACTATCGGACTTGTGGCATCTACCCTGGAAGCGATTAAGCGTCGATCGGTTCAGTTGGCCGGCGGTGGAATACTTGACGATGAGGCTGTTTTGGCTCAATTCGAGGCCGTAACACCAGCATTGATACCTGGAAGAGGTAGTATTAGAGATCCTGAAAACGCAAATCATTTCCTTTTGCCGATTGAACGACACGATTTTCTAAGACCCGAGAGACCGTTGCCGGGTGCCATTTTAAGCGAGGCCGTAGGAACTGTAAGCCGATTGCCTGATATTGGCGCAAAGATACTCCGCGGGAAACAAAAAGAACTTGTGGCGGCTCAAGACATTGCAACTATGTCGAATGCTCCTATAACAAAACTGATGCGTACAACCGTACAAAGCGGCGTGCCTTCAATGGGTGCAGCCGTAGGAATAAGCTTATTGACCGGCAATCCTTTAGTTGGCCTGGTTATGCTTGGCGAATCTGAGGGCGGTGCGGCATTCCAGAAGCAAATCGAGGAAGGCGGATCGGTTCGAAAGGCTTTGATAATCGGTGAATTGTCACAAGCTGCGGAGATTGGCGGCGAAATGCTGGTATTACCGGGCATTGTTAAGGGATTCAAAGAGGGACTTTCGGTCCGGAGAGGGCTTACTTTGATAGCAGAAAACGCCACTCAAGAGGGCGTGACCGGCTTTAATCAGACATTCCTTGAGGTTTTCGGCACTGAAACAACCCGGGGAACCGATAAGACTGTCGCGGCCAAAAAGGCTATTATTGCAGGCTTAGAGGCTATTCCTGAGAATGCTTTTGTTGGTGGTGCGGTCGGCGGCGGCGCTGGAGGTGTTGCGGCAACCGTGGACGTGGGAAGGCAAATCTTCACTGCCAGAGAAGCGAAGCGGAAAGTCAAAACGATAATCGAGGAAGCTAAGAAGGGTATTGTCGACTTTAATACTACCGTTCTTGATGAAGCAGTTACCGAGGGTGCTATCCAATTCGAAACAAAAGACGAGGCTGAATCTTTCGCCGATGACATGGCTGATACGGCAGTTGCCTTGAAACGTGACATACAGATTGACATATCCGCAGACAACACGGTTACAGTAAGCGAGATAGAAGCTGAGCCTGCTGAGGGCGATGAAACAGCGGTCAAGCCAGTAGTTGAAGGGGTGCAACCTCCCGAGGGCTTAGAAGCGAAGCAGGAGGCCGTGGGGAAGGTGGAGAGAGTAAGGCCCGCTAATGAACTTTCTAAAGACGAATTCAATAAAGCAGCGTCCGATGCCAATGCCGGAAAACCTTCTCGGATATTCATACCTACAGAATTACTGTTTGACGAAGAATTTATCACACACAACAGAGAAAGTAGTATAAGAAAGAGGTTTACACGAAAAGACTTAGAGGTCGATGAGAACCTAAAAGATAAGTCTAAAATAGATAAACTTATCGGTGGAACTGGAGTAAGGAGTAAGGATCAGATTGATGAACTGAAGGCAAAGATTGACAAGGAAGGTTTTGACCCCAGTAGGCCAATATCTCTTTTCCAGATGAAGGATGGTAAGGTTGGCATTTCAGACGGAACGCACAGAGCATTAGTCGCAAAGGAACTAGGCTTAGAATTTGTCCCGATTTCGCTTACGCCTAACATGATGAACCAAAAAGGCAGGGAGCATATACAAAATAAGGTATCAAAGCGGCAAGTTGAGAAATCTTTAGCCCAACCCACCCCCACAGAGCAGGCGGGCAAAGGTCAGGCATTAGAACAACCGCCAGTCAGCGCAACTATATCCGAGGACATTGCAGGTCTTACGCGAGAAGAGGCAGTAGCAGCGGGACCGGAAGCCGCAGGGAAACTACGAGAAGCACAGCGAGAAGGTAGTAAGGTAGGATTTAAAGCCGGTGAACGTGCAAGCCGTGAAAAAGCCAAGGTTGCAGTCGAAAAACTTAAGCAAGCCCAGAAGCTAACCAAACAGAGACGCGAAACCGCTGTCGAGCTTGTAAAGACATTTGTTGAGAAGGAGAACCGCGGGGACTTCTTGAAGCGTGTCGCAGAGGCGAAAACCCCCAGAGACCTTGAAAAGATCAATGAAGCAATCGGCAGGGGTATTGAACGGGCAGAGCGGCGAAGTGCAGTCAATGACCTTAAAACAGCTGCGAAGTCAATCAATCCCAAGAAAATGCTCCCTGAATTCGCAGGGACGGCCAAGGCTATTCTCGATAGCATTCAATTCGGCAAGCTCCGACCAGACACAGAGGTTAAGAATTCCGACATGAAGGCTATGGCACAACAGGTACTTGACACCGCCCGGGAAGATTCTATCGCAGCATTCCAGGCTCAAAACCTGCTTGATGAACTCAGGGACAAAACAGCCAAGACTTACGCGATAAGCCAATTACCGGTTGAATCGATCGAGCAGATCACAGATACCCTTATCGCTCTCAGGTTCCAGAATGAAGCCGATACGATAGCAGCTCAGGGCGAGAATGCCAAAGAGGCAATTAAACGCAGGGGTGAGGTTATAGCGAGCATTAAAGAGCCTGTTGCAATTCCAGAATCATTAGGCGGCAAAGCGGTTAAGAAATTCAAACTTGTACATGATAACCTTGAATCGGTTCTTGACGCAACTGCCGGCGCAAGGCCAGGAACATATCAACTTTGGAAGGATTCGAAACACGCAACCACGAAATACATCTATGATATAATTGACAAGGGTGTTGATAACCAGATAGACCATAATCAGGCAGCAAGGGACATTTTACGTAATATCCTGAGCGATAACGGCGTAACGCACAAGGACGTGCTTAATTGGTCGATGCGGCCAGAAGATGTCTCGGTTGTAAAGAAAGCGTTTGGATTCGGACCAAAACCAGAAGTGCACAATTTCACGATGGAAGACGCAAGAGGCAAGGCTAAGGAGTTTGAGTTTACCGTCAATGAGTTAATGTCGATATTCATGCACTCCCAGAACAGTCATAACCTGGCGGTGCTTTTGAATGATGGTATGGATCGATTCTTAAAAGGCGATAAACAGAAGATCCGCGGTTTCTCGGTTGCTACCCTTGACCAGATGGCAGACGCTTTGACCGATACCCAGCGGAAAATTGCCCGTCAGGTCGGTTCTAAACTCATGGATGGATTTAACCGGGATGCGATAAACAAGACCAGCATACAGCTTGAATTCTTCGAGATCGCCAAGGTTGATAATTATTGGCCGGCCAGAAGGTTGATTATCAGAACCCCCAAGGGACAGCAATTACAGGGCGCAGTTAAGACCATCGAGGGCATGGGCTTACTGAAAGAACGTGTTGGGGTTGGCAATCCGATGAGAATGACAGGATTCTTTGAGACCGTCTACGGGTCAAATAAGAGCGTATCTTCTTATGTCGGGCTTGCAATTCCGCTTCGAGAGGTCAAATCTGTATGGACAGTTCCGGTTATCGAGGAAATGGAGAACTCAGGCAGAACAGACGAAGCCAAACTAATCACTGACTTACTGATAAGGGTTGAGGATCAGGCAGGAGTTACCCAGCCACTTGACACGCTGATAAAGAAAATGCTTGGAGGCTTTGCGAAATCAAAACTATTCCTGAATGTCAAGATCGCCCCAAGACAGCAAATATCTGAATTCCTGATAAGCGCTTATGTTGACGTGAAATACCTGACAGCGTTCCGGGGACTGCCGAGCAAAGAGACTATAGCTGAAATCACAGCATTATCACCACAATTAGGCAAGGCCAGGTTTGACGGCTTGCAGTTTGACAGGGACGTAGGCGATGCGTTCCAGCAAAACGAGCTTATGAATTACCTTACCGGCGATACGTCCCTGATCGACAAGACCGCCCTGGGTATGAAATTCTTTGACACAAACGCGATAGTTGACATTTATAGGGCTGTAAAAGCTGAGGTTGTAGATAATAATCCAACAGTGAATATCGACAGCACAGAAGGCAAGGCGTTACTCAAGGATCGTTTCGAATGGGTTGTGCGGCATACACAGCCAATGTGGCAGGCAAAAGATAGGTCTTTGCTTGGATCAGACCCCAGGCCACTTGTAAGGGCGTTGACAATGTTTATGTCGCAACGTGAACAGCTTATCAGGATGGTTAATAATTCAATATCAGATTACACGAACAGCGAGAAAACCACTGAGGACGCTACGAGAATGGGCCGATCCCTTGGCGCGGTTGCAATGTCGATGGCGGCATTTACGCTGTTCAACCTTGCATGGGCTACAGTTATTCACCGTAAAGACAGGGACGTAAAGGACTTAACGAAAAACTTCTTCAAAGATATGCTATCCCTACCGTTCTTTGGGAAATACATATCAAGTTCGTTTGAGCTGGTATTTAATATCTTGACTGATAAACCGGTATTCAGACAGGATTTCGGCGAAGGACCGATCGAGGGAATACTCGGCGACATACTACTTGAAGCAATACCGAACTACGCAAGAGCCGGCAAGCACTTCGTCACCAAAGAGAAATACCGAGCAGGACCGAACAAGGGCGAAGAGAAGTGGAAAAACGAATTACTGGTTGCAACAGATTCTTTACTAGATGCTATTGCGTCTTTAAAGGGAATACCGTATTATGGAGCCAAAGACATTGCACGATCAATAAAAGCACAAACCGAAGAACCTAAGTAAAGGAACATAAAATGAAGAAGGCACTAACACTAATACTACTCATGGCAAGCATTGCGATGGCAACCGTATCAGACATAAGCAATACGGCGAACTTTGCTCTTAACGGGGTTACAACGGAGTTTACGTTTAACTTCCCGATCCCAGGTTCGGACACTTCGCAGATTGATGTTATCCTGGTTACGGTTGCAACGGGACTGTCGGAGACGCTGACCGAGACGACAGAATATTCCATTGCCGCGACAAACAACGATTTTTCTACTGGTGGCGTAGTAACGACCGTAGCGACTTACAGCAGTTCGTTCTCTCTCACGGTCGTAAGGGTTACGCCGCTTACACAGACCGCCGACCTCTCTACTAAAAGTTCAGTCAGTTACGCTTCGCTGGAATCTTACTTTGACAAACTGACAATGATGGAGCAGGACAGGTTTCAGGATTTATCATTGACATTTAAAGCCCCTGCGTTCGATTCGGGAACCTCATATACCGTCCCAGAAGCCGCAGAGAGGGCTAATAAGTTCTTTGCGTTCGATTCATTAGGAAACCCCATCGCTTCGACTGGCGGGATAACTGGCTCGCCTGCATCAGCATACGGGTTGACAGTCACGCAGTCGGCGAACGCAGCAGCGAATAGGGTAGTAATCGGGCTTGATACAGGCGATGATGTCCAGTTTGCAGGCATTACAGGAACGACAGGAGCATTTTCGGGCTTAATCACAGCAAACGCAGGCATTACCCTTGGCGCAGACGACGACCTCATCGGTTCTGCCACATCTGATATAACAATCAATACAGATAAATTTACTGTAGCAGGAGCAACCGGAGATACTCTTGTAGGAGGTACGTTTGATGTTGTTGGTAACATTGACCCAACTTCTTATGAAACAACGCGTGGTGGGTTTCTTGACGAGGACGCGATGGCATCTAATTCTGCTGTAGCAACTGCAAGCCAGCAGAGCATCAAGGCTTATATTGACTCTTTAATTCCATCATCCAAGTTGGTTGTAAAAGGCTGGGTTAACTTCACAGGAGCAACGGCAACTATTAACGATAGTTTTAATATAACTTCGGTAATGAGAAACAGTGCTGGCAATTATACTATTACATGGGACACGGATTTCGCCAACTCAAATTATGCACTCTCAATTTGTGTCCCTGAAGTAGGAGGGGCAACAACAACAGGAAATATATCAAGTTTGTCTGATGAAAGCTGTGTTATAATAACAAAGCAAGGGACAGGGGTGCTAGACTTCACACCTATCATGGTCATCGCAATAGGGACTCAATAAATGCCATATAAAAGTTTCTTAATCTCAGAATTAACAGAAAGAAACAATGTCAAAACTTAATGTAATTATAATTTTAGCTTGCTTATTCATAGCAGGATGTCAAACAGGTAGACATACTGGCCATATCACCATACATGACCCAAACAATATTGAAGTTGTGTTCGACAGGCCAATGTCAATGTCAGTGGAACGTGATGGTGTTACAGTCACAGCATCGAGCATGAAGTCGGGATTACTTGAAGATATGATAAAATTAATGGTATTGAAACCGAGATAAGGAGTAACATCATGGCAGACAAGCAAGAGCAAACAACAATAGTATTCAGTAAGTCAGTAACAGCAATAATATGCTGCGTAGTAGTGGTTGCTGGGGCGATGGCGTTCTGGAAGGACAGGGGCGGCTCTGAGGCAGCAGCGGCGGTCACTCACGATTTAAGGGTTGATGGCCACGATCGGAGGTTATTCACTGTCGAGGCTGAAGTTAAGACCTTAGACAAGCGTATGGATGGCACTGAACTAATGCAACTAGCACTCAAGAAAGACTACGAATCGCTTTCTGATGGGCAGAGAGAAATCAAAGAACAGAGCAAAAAAGACGCTGAAATTATGAGGGATCAGAGGAGAGAGGATGCCAAGATTGCAAGAGAACAACGAAAAGAGGATATGGAAGTTATAAAGGAGTTCTCGGACCAAATCTTAACCATGAATTTATTTATCAACCAACTGGACAACATTAAAGAAACAGAATAAGGAGCCATCATGGCAAAGACAGCTACGAAGAAAAAGGGTAAGACAGCGACAAAACGCAAGGGCAAGACTGCTACGAAGAAAAAGAAGTAACTTGACAATCTATTTTTAGAGGGTATGGTTTACGATATGACCCCAGAAGAACAGAAAGAATTCAATCGCCTTAAACACCAGCGGGACGGCTTACAGCAAACCGTCTTCGACCAGGGAGATACGATTCTACTCTTACATAAGAGGCTTGACAGTGCCGCTGAACAGGTTAGGATAATGTTAAAAGAGGCAAAGCGATAACCCCCAAAACAGATCAGACTAGGCATCAAGATATTCATGTACTAATTATAAACTAAAACATGTCAAATTAGTATTACGCGCAATGTCGTGTTCATTCCAGATAGAACTTTATTAAACTTTTTTCACAAATTCCCAGAATTATTATTGCATACGTGCGGACTTGTGGTATATTATCATTATTAACAACAATAAGAAACTTAAGAACTTAACCTTTTAATCTATTGGAGAGTATTAAAAATGATTCATATTCCAGAAGGACATAAGATCAATGTTTGCTATGGCGGTGGCGTAGACAGTACCGCAATGCTTGTCGCTATGAAAAGACAGGGCATCCGACCTGATCTAATAACCTTCGCAGACGTTGGAGGAGAAAAGCCTGAGACGATAGAATATGTCAAAGGGATGGATAGCTGGTTGCGTTCTGTAGGGTTCCCTGAGGTTACATGGTGCGTAAAAAAGCCTTTAGCGTCTACAGGGTATACTGATCTAACTGGAAACTGTATAGAAAACGAAACATTACCTTCACTGGCTTTTGGTATGAAGTCCTGCTCGATCAAGTGGAAACATACCCCCCAAGATTATGCTTTGAAGGGCTGCAAGTCAGGTCCGAACAAATGTAACCCTCATACGATTTGGCATATATCACAGGCAACTGGCCGTAAGGTTGTGAAGCTCATCGGTTACGATAATGGCAAGGCTGATCTAAGGCGATCCAAGAACCTAAAGAGCGAAGACAAGGATTTTCTATTCGTGTACCCTCTACAGCAATTAAAATGGGGTAGGGAGGATTGCATTAAGGCGATAGTCGAGGAAGGCTTAGAGGTTCCCATTAAAAGTGCTTGTTTTTTCTGCCCTGCCAGCAAGGTATGGGAATTGTACTGGCTGGCCGGTAAACATCCCGATCTATTCGAGAAAGCCTTGCATATGGAAAAAGTGGCTATGACTGGCCATCACAGCAGATTCGATGAAATAGAAATGGGAGCAGGCTTCATGGATCTAATCGGATCCGGTGACCGTTGGCCGTCAAGCAAAACCACTGTAGGACTTGGCCGGTCATTCGCTTGGAATCATTGGGCCCGGATGAATAGCGTTGTAAACAGTGACGGTAAGGTCATTAGAGAGTATTCAGGCTATTTTTTGAAAATGTCAGATAAGCTAAAGAAAAAGGGCGGCAACGCAGCGGATCGTAGAACCTGCTAACCCCTCATCCCTGCGGTATGCCGTGGGATTAACCTTTTTTCCCATGTGGGAAATATGGTATTAACCTTTTAATCTATTGGAGAGTATTATGAGTAAGACAAAAATTGACGTAGCTGCATTACATGACAGCCTAATGGAAGTAGAACAAGCCTTACTGGGCGGGGAGGTTATTTCTTTTCAGCAAATTTCGGCAGTAGAGCACGCTGTTCTTGTGTTGAGCGAGATAGCAGAAAAAGTCCCAGTCGTTGAAATAGAATATGTTTATGCTTGGGAAAAGCTTTAGCCCCTCATCCCTGCGGTATGCCGTGAGCTTCGATGCTAACAGGGATTTAACTAACCTTTATTTAGGAGTATCAAAATGTTAAGATGTACAAGTAATGGGAAACCATGTGCGGGTAAGTGCCGCGAAATCAACCTGAGACGCGACAGGACAGCCCACTACGTCACCCAAGAGAACAAAGGGCTGTGCTGCGCTGCCTATGGCGATGAACGCCTTAGACACAATCCTCGTAAGCCTGAGCGGTTCGGGACACGACTGGCAATCTAACCTTTTTTCCCATGTGGGAAATATGGTATTAACCTTACTTAGGAGTATGAAAGATGCAAAAAGCAAAGAGAAGTGAACGTGATTCTAATGGAAAACTATGGGTTGCTTGTTGCGAGTGTGATCGTGGAGGCAATGGCAGTGATCCAGAGAAATGTAGTTCCGGCTGGAAATGTAAGCGGTGGAATACGCAGGGATGTTTCATTGGCAAATTGATAGACGGACTTGAAGTTTAACCTCCCCACCACCTCACCCTGCGTAGGGCTGGGGATGGGTGGGACTTTTATAAGGAGTAACGTAAGATGAAGAAGTGTAAAGATTGCAGGTATGGTAATTGTAAATGGGATGGCAGTGATGAGAATCCTGATTATTGCGGCAAAATACGCAACTCTGGCGGTCCTTGTGATTATGATCATTGCTTGCCTAAGAAAAACTTTAACAAAGATGGAGACTGTAAAGACTTTGAATTACCCCGTAAACGGTGGAAGTTCTGGAAATAACTAACCCCCTCCCACCTCGGCACAGGCTGCAAAGGCAAGGTGGGACTTATTAACTTTAATTGAAAAATTATGATTTTTATCTTTACAACTCACAGGATTATCATTATTATTAAGAATAAACTTTTTGAAAGGATCAAGACATGATTAAAGACATGCTAACAGCAGCAAAAATTTCAATGCAGACAGGGATTCAGATTCACACGGTACGTTACCGGCTGACTGAATTGCGCAGAACAAAGAAAACTGAATTCAAGCAGGTCGGTACGACTTATGTCTATCCCGAAAGCACCGCGAAACTGGTTGGGGAATTTGGCAATGTCAAATCTAACGCTGGCAAAAAGTAGCGACAAAGCCCTGACTGTTGCCGAACGTGTTGGATATGCCGAGGAATTTGGAACGGTTGGGCTGACAAAGTATTACATGAATACCGTGAGTGCTGTAAAAAAGGCACTTGGAAAAGATTGGGTTGTATACGCAAATCGTAGAAAGGTAAATGATGGATCTTAAATTGAATAGCCTGAAACTGGAAAACTTCAAAGGTATTAAGAAGTTTGAAATGCAATTAAACGGGGCAAGTGCAAGCATTAAGGCAGAGAATGGGGTTGGAAAAACAACTGTTTATGATGCTTATTTATGGTTGTTATTCGGAAAGAACGCAGAGGGCAAGGCGGCATTCGGGTATCGTCCGTTTGATGATGGTAACCAGCCGATTAAAGGGGTTGTTACAGCGGTTGAGGCGGAGATCGAGATTGACGGGGTGATTCATACCCTTAGAAAAGAATCGCATGAGAAGGTTATCAAGAGGCAGGTTCGGGGCTATGAGTCGGTTTGTACTATTGATGAAGTGCCGAAGCAGCTCAATGAATTCAATTCTTATGTATCTGAAATGGTATCAGAGGACACTTTCAAGTTACTTACCGACCTGACTTATTTCTGTGAAAAGTTGCATTGGGCGGAACGGCGTAAGGTACTGTTTGAAATAGCCGGAGAAATAGGCACTCCAGAGGGCTTCGAGGCTTTAACTTCCGAACTCAACAACCGCACCATTGAGGAATACAAAACTGTTCTGACGAAACGTAAGAAGGCTTACAAGGTAGAACGTGGCGAGATCAATCCGCGAATCGATGAAATCAATACAGGGCTTGGTGAAGTTGGTAATATCGAAACCGCACCGGCCATCGAGCAGCGGGATAGCATTGAAGCTGAAATATCCGAACTCGACAAGCAGGAACGTACTTTTCTTGAAGGGACCGGCGAACGACAGAAAAAAGTTGATATTGTCAATAACCTAAAAGGCGATTTGGCCATACTGGTAGCAAGATTGAGCCAGGGCGATTCAACTAAAGTATTGCCGATTCAAAAAGAAAAGAACGATTGGGAAAAGAAATCTGCCGATTACCTGCAAGATAAACGGGTTGCTGAAAATGCAATCAGGACCAGCAAGAACACTCTTGAAGATCGGCAGGGGGAATTGAAACGTAGTCAGGATAAGATTCAGCTTATAAGGGGTGAATACAAAGAAGTTGAAGCATCGAAACCTGGTGCTTGCCCAACTTGTAAACGTGATATGCCGGTTGAAGATTTTGAACAGACAAAGAAGTTATCGCTCGCAGGTCTAGCCAGTAAAGGTAAAACTTTGCGCAAAGAAGTTAATGAGCTGAAAAGCCTTTGCGAAAATGCAGAGAAAAACTACGTCGGATGCAAGGATGATCTTGAAAAAGCAGAAAGCAAGTGTAAGGATTTTGAAGCCTTAAAGGTTGCGGAGTTCGAGAAGCTTGATAAGAAAATCAGCGAAGCAAGGAAGGGCGTTAAACCTGAAACCGATGATGAATGGATCAGGCTCAATAATAAGATCGAAGCGGCAAATGAAGACGTTGGCGAATCGTTCGGCGATAAGATGCTGGCATTGGGTGAGCAAAAAACAGAGCTTCGGGAAAAGCTTGACGAACTCAATAGGGTGCTTAACAGTGCAGATAGGTTCGAGAAGGATAAGGAACGGATAGCAGTCCTGGAAGCCAGAGAGCAGGAACTTGCACAGCTTATAGCCGACATTGAAGAAAGCCTTGCAGGGATCGATGATTATGTTTCGCAAGAATCAGAGTTGATCGAGAAGGCAGTCAATGGTAAATTCAAGCATGTAAAATGGTCGCTATTCAAAGAAATCTTAAACGGTGGCATCGAGGAACGGTGCGAGGCTACGTTTAACGGCGTACCTTATGCAGATATGTCAACAGGACAGCAGATATACATAGGGATTGATATTCTGAATGTCCTGGCAGTGAACTACGGCATAGGTGTACCACTGTTTATTGATCATGCGGAGAGTATGACAATGCCGATAGAGTCTAAGTGCCAGACGATCAAGCTGGCTGCTACACCGAATCGTAAGAAGTTGAAGGTTGAAGTTGATACAGCATAAATAATTGCAATAGGGGCAGGGGCGTGGTAGCCTGACGCATGTCTATTATAGTGAGCGGCTTATCCGTTTGTTGCGTTGCAGACCAACTGCCTGTCCCACCATTTTAAAAGAAAGGTATTAAGATGCGAACACAAATAAATCAATCGTTGATAGACTGGGTAGGCTGGGAAGAAGGCAATATAA
>SDBT01003595.1_pt1 | contig 26717 bp, 27 predicted proteins | sample 2277101 | NCBI WGS metagenome assembly SDBT01 (sample SAMN10404973, study PRJNA504765) | marine sediment metagenome | isolation source: marine sediment core GS10_PC15, 103 cmbsf | place: Arctic Ocean: Southern Knipovich Ridge | collected 2010 | reverse complement strand
CATCCGCTTCCGCATCCGCCGCTATTAATTAATAGTTCAGGATCTCCTTTATCTCCTACGATTTTTACATCATCACCTGTTTTTTCACTTATAACCGTTGGTTTGTACGAATTAAAAACATCTAATGACAAAATCTCTTCTTTTGATGTTTTTTCTGGACTATAAATTACATCAAAGACGTTGGGAGACCTAAATTGAATGTTCTCTGTACCATTAATAGTCTTAAGTTCTCCCATAATTAAAGGGGCATGGCCCGGGCATGGAATATCTACTTTCAATGTTATCAACGCATTTGAGCCAGATAATTCTAATTCCTCACCTCTCCCGATAACCGACAACATAGCAGCTGTTAATGTTGACCCTGAACCCAAATTTGCCATAACAGGAAATATTACTATAAACAAAAATAAATTAATAAAAACAGTTGTTCCATAAAGCGTTAATAGGTATTTCCACTTTCTTTTAAGTCCTACTGGTAAAAAGCTTACATCTAATCCATTTCCACTTCTACTTAAAGTTATAAAGCCTTGTTTCTTGAAATAAAAAATTGCTGAAATTGTTGCAAAAGCTAAAGATAATGCAACAAGGATGTGAAAGACATATCGATTAAGAAGAAGTGGTTTAAAAATCGTGGTTGCTGCTGTTACTCCTAAAATCGAAAATACTATAAAACCAATACAACCTATATGAGGAATCAAACCATAGACTAAACCGGCTAAGAATTCTCTCCCTTTATTTCTCTTGCTTTTTTTATTGTAACTATTCATTTTGTTTATCGGAGTTTTTAAAAATCTCTAAAAGTTCCTTAATCTTCTTTTTTCTCTCGTTTGCACTTTTTCCCTTAATTGCTTGAGTCACACAGGTATTAAGATGATTTCCTAACAGCATTTGATTTACTTTTTTAATTGCTGCAATCACTGCTTTATTTTGTCTAATAATATCTATACAATATTTATCATCTTTAATCATCTTTTTAATCCCCTCTAAATGCCCAGAAAGATAATTTGTTCTATTTAAAATTTCCTTTTTAAAAGATTTGTTCATGATGTTTATCTCCCCATAGTCTATACCCCCCCATAGGGGGTATAGACTTAATTTATCATTTGCTAGATATCTTGTCAAGCGTCAAGAATGTTTTTATGAAATTATTCCTCCTCCTAAGACTTCTTGATCGTTGAAAAAAACTACTGATTGTCCAAGAGTAATGGCTCGCTGTGGTTTACTAAAAATCAACTTACAAATCTTAGTTTTTGATTTACCTTCAATAGTAGCTAAAACAGATTCATGTCTATATCTTATTTTTGCTTTCACGACTATTGGTAATTTTAATGCTTTACCTGAAATCCAATTTACCTTTTTGGCAACAAGTTCTTTTTTATACAAATATTTTACATTCTTGGTAACAATTAAAAGGTTTTTTGTAAAGTTTTTATCTGAAACATAAAAAGGACCATCTGAAAGTTTTATCCCCTTTCTTTGACCAATAGTATAAAAATGTAATCCTTGATGCTGGCTGATTATTTTTCCTTCTGTATTAGTAATTTTACCAGGTCTTGATTTAAGATATTTTTTCAAAAAATCATTTATTGTAGTTTTAATAAAACAAATTTCTTGAGATTCGGGAATAGAGATATCTAAGTTTGGTAACTTAAACTTTTGTGCCAACCTTCTAATTTGAGGTTTTGTATAATCTCCTATAGGAAAAATAATGTGTTTTAATTGCCTTTGATCTAATTGCCAAAGAAAATAAGATTGATCTTTATTTTTATCTTTTCCTCGTAGCAAGTGAATTCCATCTTTTCTTTTCTGGAGCCGGGCATAATGACCTGTAGCTACATAATCTGCTTCCAATTTCAGAGCTTTTTCTAGTAAAAGCCCGAATTTTATTTCTTTATTACAAACCACACAGGGATTCGGAGTTCCACCTTTTTTATATTCTTTTAAAAAATAATCAACAATTCTTTTTTTAAATTCTTTCTCAAATCTATAAACATAAAATGGAATAGAGAGAAAACTGGCGACTTCTCTTGCTCGTGTTTCAGCTTCTGGCGAACAGCATCTATTCCAGGCTCCGATCAAACTATTTTTATTAGGCTCTGTCCAAAATTTCATAAAAACCCCAATAACATCAAAACCAGCCCTTTTTAATAGGGCTGCTGCCATCGAACTATCAATTCCACCCGACATAGCACATATTACTCTTGGGCTTTTTTCTAATTTTCTCATTTTTTATGCATCTTTTCTTCAACGTCTATCCATTCTTTATATTTCTCGTCTATTAATTTCTTTTCTCTTTGAATTAGCTGGTGTCGTTTCTTGAGTTTGTTGGGTATGAGTTTTTTCTTTTTTGACAAATAATCATAAATTGCTTCACTCAATGCATCAACAGCTAAAACCGAGCAATGTAATTTAATAGGCGGCAATCCTCCCAGTGACTTAACTATTTTGTCTTTGCTAATTTCTATTGCTGATTTTAAAGTTTTTCCCTTAGCTAAGTCTGTAATAATACTACTAGTAGAAATAGCTGCTACACAGCCGAAAGTTTCGAATTTTATATCCTTTATTATCTCTTTTTTTGTTTTGTTTTTTCCGACTTTTATATACAACCACATTACATCGCCACAGACAATATTCCCCACTTTTCCTAACCCGTCAGGATTTTTCATCCTTCCGTAATTATGAGGATTTTGAAAAAGTTTAATAACTTTTTTTGTATAAGGACCAATTTTTTTAATCATTTTTTAAAAGGGGAAATCTTTCTTAATTTATTTATTATTCCCGGTAATACTTTGGAAAAATAACTAATGTCTTTTTCTTTTGTCCATCTTCCTAAAGTAATTCTTAAAGAACCATGGGCTTCCTGAGGTTTTAAACCTATTGCTAAAAGGACATGACTTGGTTCTAATTTTTCTGATGAGCAAGCAGACCCAGTAGAAGCAGAAATTCCCTGAAGGTCTAATTGAATAACCAAAGATTCTCCTTCCACAAACTCAAACCAAAAATTAGTATTGTTTGGTAATCTCTTCTCTAAGTGACCATTTAGGTGAGTCCCTTTAATTTTAAGAACGTTTTTTATTAATTTATCTTTCAATTTAATCAATCTTTGGCTTTCTTTATTCATCTCTTTTCTACAAATTTCACAAGCTTTTCCGAAACCAATAATCGCCGCAATATTTATTGTCGAAGATCTTAAACCTTTTTCATGGCCGCCACCGTGCAAAAGAGGTTCTATCTTAGTCCCTTCTCTAATAAACAAACAAGCTGCTCCTTTGGGACCATACATTTTATGAGAACTAGTAGTTAACAAATCAATATTCATTTTATTTACATCAATGGGAATTTTTCCAAAACTCTGAGCAGTGTCAGTGTGAAAGTAAATTTCTTTCTCCCGGCAAATTTTCCCAACTTCCGCAACAGGTTGGATGGTTCCGATTTCGTTTGAGGCATGAATTATAGAAACCAAAATTGTATCTTTTCTTATTGCTTCTTTAAGATCTTTTAATTTTATCAAACCATATTTATCAACTAGCAACCTGGTTATTTTAAAACCTTGTTTTTCTAACCAACTTGCACTTTCTAATACACAAGGGTGTTCAATTTGAGAAATTATAATATGCTTTCCCTTATTTTTATTAGCAAAAGCAACCCCCTTTAAGGCCAAATTATTGCTTTCGGTTGCTGAACTAGTAAATATTATTTCTTTTGATTCAGCTCCCATTAGTTCTGCTACATGTTCTCTGCTTTCTTCTAAAGCTAGTTTAGCTTCCTGTCCTAAACTATGAAGAGACATTGTATTACCAAATTCCTCAGTAAAATATGGCAGCATTACCCTAAGTACTCGTGGGTCAACTGGAGTAGTAGCGGCATAATCAAGATAGATTTTTTTATTTTTCATAATAACAAATTAAAGTTTCCCTTGCTTGGCCCTTTCTTTACAACCACACTCTTTTTTCTCTGATATATTTTTAATAATAGCCGAAATTAATTTTTTCAATTTTTTGGTGTTCTTTTTGAAATTTTCTAAAACTTCGGTAACCGAAACTGGTTTTATCTTTGAGTGAGCATAAATTCCAACATCATAATCTGTCACTAAAGAGATATTTAAATAACAAATGCCGAGTTCTGAAGATAAAACCACTTCTGGATACTGAGTCATATTAACTAAATCCCAGCCCATCTTAGAAAACCAAAGACTTTCAGTTAAAGTTGAAAATCTTGGCCCCTCGATAACTACTACGGTCCCTTTGGAATGAATATTGAACTTTAATTTTTTGCCTTGAGTTATAGCAATCTTTCTTAACTCAGAACAGTAAGGATAAGCCATTGATATATGAACTACACTTGGTCCGTCAAAAAACGTATCTTTCCTCTTTTTTGTTCTATCAATAAATTGATCAACAATGACAAAGTCACCTAGTTTAATCTTTGTTTTTAAAGAACCCACCGCACTCGGAGCAATTATCCTTTCAACTCCAATTTTTTTTAGGGCAGCGATATTAGCCAAATAAGGAACTTTATGAGGGGGAAATTGATGGTTTCGACCGTGCCTTGGTAAAAAAGCGATCTTTTTTCCAAAAAGATTTCCGATTGTAATTTTATCACTAGGCCGCCCGAACTTTGTTCTAACCTCAATTTCTTTGGCTTTTTTATCGAAAAAATCATAAAAACCAGTACCACCAATTAGGCCAATTTTTGTTTCTACTTGTTTTTTGGGCATATCTCCAAATTATAAATAATATAGTAAAACAACTACTGAGAAAAAAATAATATTCTATACAAGATACTTTGCCAAGGACCTTATTTTATATCCTTTAAGCTTTTGCCGACCTTTTAGATAACTTAATTCAATTAAAAAATCTACTCCCACAATTTTTCCCTTAAGCTTTTTAACTAAATCTATAGTAGCTTTCATTGTGCCACCGGTAGCTAACACATCATCAACTAATAAAACTCTTTCGCCCGGCAAAATAGCATCTTTGTGCATTTCAATAGTATTGTTTGCATACTCAAGAGAATATTTTTTTGAAACTGTTTTTGAAGGGAGCTTTCCTTTTTTTCTGACAATCGCCATTCCTGTTTTTAATTTATAGGCCAGGGCAGCTGCCATTATAAAACCGCGAGCATCAATACCTACAATTTTATCAATGTTTTTACTCAAATAAGGACGAGCTAGTTCATCAATTGTTTTTCGAAAAATCTTTCTATCCTGAATTAAAGGCGTAATATCTTTAAAGTTCACTCCCTTTTTGGGCCAGTCAGGAATTTCTCTTATCTTTAATTTAATTAACTCTGCTACATACATATACATATATACTACTTTATTTCCTCGTAAAACAAAAGTTTAAAGATTTTACTGTTATAAAAGATCTTTTAAATTTGAATTTGAAAAGATGTTGGTCACGATTTTTGTTTCTTCATTTTATTCATACCTTAGACAAGTTTTTAAAAGAAAAAAGGTGTCAGATATTCTGACACCTTTTTAGTTTTTTAAATGAATATTCAACGACGTAATGGAGAATGACCCCTTGGTCTTTTATGATTTCTGATATCAGTCCTGGGCGGCCCTCTCCGTGTTTGCTTGCTTTTCAGCATTCTTCCGCCGTTTATAAAGGTCTTGGGTCCATGCAGATCTCTCTGACTTTTTTCTGTTTCAGTATGTTCTCCTGTCGCCGTATTTCCTTTCATTATTCCTCCTGTTTTGTTACCAAAAGTCCAAAAAACCAGTTCTTCACTCAATAAACTTATCCTATTTCCTTTCCAATTAGGTTGTTAAGGAACTATTCAAGAAACAAGTAATTCTATATTATACAAACATAGCTTGACATGTCAAGCGTTTATAGCCTATATAAAAATAAAAGAGGTAAATCTTTTTTGTTTTACCTCTTTTTTAGAAAAAATTATATTTTTAAAAAACTGTTACTGTTGTTCAGTGGTCATTTCTTTTCTGGCTTGCTCGATTTCAGCCAGTATTCGCTGGACAGCCTCTTCCATGCTGATGTTGCACTTTGTCGGCGCCTTGGTTATAGCGCTGCCGATAACGAGCCTGTCTGCGCCTGCTTTGATAGCACCACCCGGAGTCATGGGCCTTTTCTGATCCGAAGGAGTTGGATACCATTCAGGATACAGTGCAGGCACGATTCTCTCCAGGTCTTCCAATTCCTCGAACTGCTTGAGGAACTCGAGCTCCGGACCACCACAAACGATGGCTGGTACCTTGGCAAGAACAGCACGTCTTGCTCTCTCCAGGACCACGGCCCTGACAGACCCACCCATCAGCAGCTGACACTCTTCCTCACAGATGGAGGTGAGCACGGTGACACCAGCCAATGTAATATTGACCGGGTTCTCTGCATCGGCAGCCAGTTTCACTGCTGCCTTCCTTGCTGCGATGAGGGCTTCCACGCTGTTTGTAAGGTGAATGGTAAGAATGAGGGGTCTGACGGTTGCGATGTCAAGAACCGTGTTCCCCATCGTCCTGGGAGTGTCGTTCACTTTCAAATCAGCGAAGAGTCCTTTCTCAGCCAGATCCACGGCGAACGACGTACCCATACCACTGTGATGTAAAGCGGAGTTCAACTTGAACCCACCAACAGAGGACGAAACCGCCTCCACGGTCTCGAGTACAGTTTCCCTGTTCATCCCATCAAGAGCCACAATGATTGGGTTGTCTACGGTTGCTGTCATATTACTACCTCCTTTCTGACAAACAGAAGTTAATTCTCACCGGAAAGTGTCTTCCAAAGTTCTGGATCTCTGTCTTTCAGTTCGGCCAGAAACTGTTCTCCGTGGCCAGAATCTGTATTTATAGAAACCCCTTCTTTGCAAAGCGGGCATTCGTCAGGCGGCCAGGAAATAACCCTGCCTTCTGGCGGAGTTGTGGCCATGGCAAAGAATTCGATTCCTTCGGGCGACCAACCTTCTCGGTTTACAATGCAAGCTACGGCGACCACGTTGCCGCCAGCTGCCGAAAGGACGTTCAGTGATTTGGTTGTGTTGGTTCCTTTGGTTATAACATCCTCAACCAAAAGAACATCTCCACACCCTAGGACTTGGACATTAGCGTCCCTAATAATGAGTTCTTCGACGAGTTTACCGTCTTCAATTCTTGCCTTCTTTTCAAGCCAGGCAACCGGAATTCCCATTACATTGCTAACTTCTGTTGCCAATGTTATGGCGCCCATAGGGGCTCCAACTACCACCTTTGGAACGATAGCATCGTTGGCAAAAGCCCAACGATCGATAGCCCAGGCTAGTTGAGCTCTGGCTACTGAATTAGCCGTAGCTAACACTTTTTCAATGAAACGACCTGAATGAAAACCTGAGGTAAGCACGAAGTGTCCTTTTTTATAGGACCCACATGCTTCAAGAAGTTCCCAAACCGCTTTTTCCTTCATAATTCAACCTCCTTTTCGGGTCAAAAACAAAACGTTTTACTTCAACGAACAGTCATCTGCTTGACATCTACCGTCTCTAAACGAGACTTTTCTTCCGTTTTTTACTTCGCAATACAGAGTGCCTTTCCCTTTTTTCTGGATTTCTTTCCTATTTGGACAATGATTCGTTCCTTTTCCTGCCATTTCTCCTTTCCTTCCAGTTTTTAGAGTATGTTTACTTTTTAAGGAACAGTGCTTTCTGATTTGATATATTAACAACATCTAAGAATTTTGTCAATCTTATTGGTTGCTATTGACTAAAATATCATAATACCTAAGATAAATAAGGATAAGAAATTAATTGTACATTAACAATCAGAAGGAGTTAAACATGGGACGAAAAAAAGGTGCTTATCAACGAGCTGGGGTAGACATTAAAGCTGCAACAACAGCAGTAGATTTGATGAAAGAAAGTATTCGCGCAACTCACAATGAACGTACATTAACAGACATTGGTCTCTTTGGTGGATTGTATGACGTTTCCTTTTTAAAAAGCTTCCAGAAACCTGTTATCGTTCAAAGTATCGATGGTGTCGGCACCAAGATGATGGTTGCTGAAATGATGGAAAAATGGACAATTGGGCAGTGTATTGTTAACCATTGTGTCAACGATATCCTTTCCCAAGGAGCTATCCCTATTACTTTCTTAGATTATGTAGCAGCAGCCAAACTCACACCAGAGATAATGGCAAAAATTGTAGCTGAAATAGCAACTGCTTGCCAAGAAATCGGAATTCCCCTTATTGGCGGAGAAACTGCCGAAATGCCAGGCGTCTATCGAAACGAACGCCACGATGTAGTCGGTTGTGTTACCGGAGTAGTTGAACAAGATAAAATAATTGATGGTACAAAAATCGCTACCGGAGATATTTTAATTGGACTACCCTCAAACGGCCTTCATACTAACGGATATTCTTTAGCCCGAAGAGCTTTTTTCGAAACCGCAGGATATAATGTAACCACCTATCTTGAAGAGCTCGGCTGCACGGTTGGAGAAGAACTGCTTAGAGTTCACAGATGCTATTTTCAAGAAATAGCTTCCCTTTTGCAAAGAACAGACATTAGTATTCACGGCATAGCCCACATCACAGGCGGAGGATTTATTGATAATATTGGTCGTCTTCTTAAAGATGGGCTGTGTGCTGAAATTACCAATCCCTGGAAAATACCGCCCGTATTTCGGTTGATACAACAAATAGAAAATGTATCTGATGAAGAAATGCGAAAAGTTTTCAATCTTGGTATCGGAATGGTACTAATTGTTGCATCAGACAATCTTGAGATAGTACAAAGAACCCTTGATCCTCAAGGAAAACAAATCAATCCCTTAATCGGAGAAATTAAAAAAACTCGTTCCAGAAAGAAAAAAGTGGTGTTTATGTATTAGACCCCAAGAAAGGAGGTGAGAAATGTTTGCCAAAGTCCTTTTTAATGGACCTTGTGTCGAAATAAACGGCGTTCAATATAGACATCATCCTAATGGCGGAGGCTTAGTAGCTGTAACCGCCAAAGTAGCCGGAACAGCCCAGATAGATCTTTCCTCTATGGTAAAAGATCATGCCGAGATTGGCTCTTACGCAAAGATCGAAGACGGCGCTACTATCTGTGATCACGCTGTAATCGAAGATGCTGCCGAAGTCTATCAAGCCACAATCGGTGCGAATGTTACGGTTCCCCAAGGAACTATAGTCCGTTGTAAAAAAACAATTACCCTATCCCATGAGTTAGCTAGAATAACACCATAAACTTTCAAAAAGGCTTTCTCTATAAAGAAAGCCTTTTTTATTTTAAAAATTTAATACTTTTATACAATACTTTACCTCTTATCAATAACAGCTTGAGCCGCAGCTAATCTAGCAATCGGTACCCGGTAAGGAGAACAACTCACATAATTCATACCTACTTGATTACAAAATCTTATACTTTCGGGGTCGCCGCCATGCTCTCCGCAAATACCAACTTTTAGTTTTTTTTTAGTCTTACGGCCATTTTGGATACCCATAATAACTAGTTGTCCAATCCCCTCTTTATCTAATGTTTGAAAAGGATCAGTTTTGAGAATCTTTTTTTCAATATATGCTTTGATAAATTTACCAGCGTCGTCTCGAGAAAAACCCATACCCATTTGTGTTAAATCATTGGTACCAAAAGAGAAAAAATCAGCTTCAGCAGCAATTTTATCTGCAGTAATTGCAGCCCGAGGAACCTCTATCATTGTTCCTATGGTATATTTTATTCTAACCCCGTATCTTTTCATTGTTTCTGATGCGGTTCTCTCTACCACCTTTTTCTGATTTTTAAATTCATCAACATACCCAACCAATGGAATCATTATTTCCGGAACAACTTTTATTTTTTCTTCATTGAATATTTCGCAAGCAGCTGAAATAATGGCTTTTACCTGCATCTCTGTTATTTCTGGATAAGTAATTCCCAAACGACATCCTCTGTGTCCAAGCATAGGATTAAGTTCATGAAGTTCCTGGCTTTTTGACCAAATCTTATTTTCTGGAATATTGATTTTTTTAGCAAGTTGCTTTGCTTCTTGTTTTGTTTTTGGTAAAAATTCATGTAATGGAGGATCTAAAGTTCTGATGGTTACCGGACAACCCTCCATTTCGCGAAACAAACCCTTAAAATCTTCCTTCTGAAAAGGTAATAATTTTTTCAAGACCTTTCGGCGCAAAGCTTCATCTTCAGCCAAAATCATTTGTTGTACCAAAGGAAGACGTTCCTTGGCAAAAAACATATGTTCTGTCCGGCACAATCCAATCCCTTCAGCTCCAAACTGCCTAGCAACCTTTGCATCTTTGGGTGTATCAGCATTAGCACGAACACCAAGCTTCCTAGTTTTATCAGCCCACGCCATAAACTCTTCAAATTCTCCACTTAAAGTTGGTTCTATTGTAGAAACCTTTCCTAAAATTACGTTTCCAGTACTACCATCTACAGTAATCCAGTCCCCTTCTCTAACTACAACATCACCAACACTAAACCTTCTATTCTTCTCATCTATTTTAATTTTCTCGCAACCTGCCACACAGCATATTCCCATCCCTCTTGCTACCACCGCAGCGTGAGATGTCATTCCTCCATGAACCGTTATAATACCTTGAGCTGCATCCATTCCATGAATATCATCAGGACAAGTTTCATTACGAACTAAGATTACTTTCTGATCTTTACCAAGTAAAACTGCTTTATCAGCTGTAAAAACAACCTTTCCTGTAGCAGCTCCCGGAGAAGCTGGCAGTCCTTTAGTAATTATTTCGAGCTTGGTATTAAGATCAATAATAGGATGTAGTAACTGAGTAATCTGTTGTGGTTCTATCCGTAATAATGCTTCTTTCTTGGTAATTAATTTTTCTTTAACCATATCAACCGCTATTTTAATCGCTGCTTGAGCTGTTCGTTTTCCATCTCTAGTCTGTAACATATATAATTTTCTTTTTTCAACAGTGAATTCAAAATCTTGAACATCACGATAATGTTTTTCCAAACGGTCGGTAATCTTTCGTAATTGTTTATAAATCTTTGGCATTTCTTTTCTTAAATCTGTAATAGGATGAGGTGTTCGAACACCAGCCACTACATCTTCTCCCTGAGCATTAATTAAATATTCTCCATAAAATTCTTTTTTACCGTCAGCTGGATTACGAGTAAAACCAACTCCGGTGGCTGAATCTTTCCCCATATTACCAAATACCATTACTTGAACATTAAGCGCTGTTCCTAAATTATCTGGAATATTATTTAATTTTCGATAGGTTACAGCCCGAGAAGTGTCCCAACTTTTAAACACTGCATCGCGCGACATTTCTAATTGTTTGAATACGTCCTGGGGAAAACTAGAACCTATTTTTTTCTTTATCAATTCCTTATATCTTAAAATGATATTTTTAAAATCTTCTACTTTTAAATCTATGTCGAGTTTTATTCTGGCTTTTTCTTTGATTTTGCTTAAAATATTCTCGAAATCTTTTTTTTCTAATCCCAAAACAACATCTCCAAACATTTGAATAAATCTACGATAAGAATCATAAGCAAATCGAGGATTGTCAGTTTTTTTAATAAGCCCTAGTATGGTTTTATCGTTTAATCCCAAGTTCAAAACAGTATCCATCATTCCTGGCATAGAAACTTTCGCCCCGCTTCTTATTGAGACAAGTAAAGGATTATTGATATCCCCAAATTTTTTGCCAGTAATTCCTTCTAACTCTCTTATTGCTTGTTCAAATTGAGTGTTAAAGTCCCTGGGTAACCTTCCTTGATGTTTATAAAAATAATTACAAACTTCTGTTGTAATAGTAAAACCAGGTGGAACAGGCATACCGTTATTTGCCATTTCGGCTAAGTTGGCTCCTTTCCCTCCTAATAAATCTTTCATTTGCCAATTTCCATCGGCCTTTCCTTCTTTAAACTGATAGATGAATTTTCTGTTCTTCATTTTGTTAAATGTAAATTAAGATTAATAAATTTATTAAAAAATGTGATAATCTTCTATTATATAAATGTTTCTTTTTGTGGTCAAGAAAAAATCACCCCGGACTGGGCAATTTTTGTTTTTAAATGATGTTCTAAGAAGTAATTATTACAACCTCATAAATTTTAAACACTCTTCTTGGTTGACTGGATTTGAACAATATTCTTCACATTCTTGAAAAGAAGAACAACCACCGGGTCCCACAACTCCTGGAGGAAATTCATCAGAGTCTTCAGGAGGAGATTCATCAGAGTCTTCAGGAGGAGATTCATCAGAGTCTTCAAGAGGAGATTCATCAGAGTCTTCAGGAGGAGATTCATCAGAGTCTTCAGGAGAAGATTCATCAGAGTCTTCAGAAGGAGATTCATCAGAGTCTTTTGGTTCTTCTTGTTCTAACAGTTCAGGTGTTATTGTTGGTTCTTGAGCATACTCTCTTAGATAATAAAAGATGAAACCTGATACCAATGCTAAAAATAGGGCCAAAACACTAATTAATAATCTTTTTCTATTAACAGGGTTCATATATTTTATTATGACATATTATTTTAAAGCTTTCACGGTTTCGATAAGCTTCCGAACTTTCTCTCTGTTAATTCTTTGTTTCCAACCCTTAATATTGACTTCTCCTTTTTTGTTGCTTCCCTGTTTAAGAGAAGTACTTACAATCACACCATCAGCATGCTTTAGTAATTCTTTAATATTCTTTTTATCAGCACCACTACCGATTAAAATAGGAAAATCCCCTACACTTTTTCTTACTGCAACTAGTTCCTTTAAATCTGGCGCTTTAGCTGTCCATTTACCTGTAATAATTAAGGAGTCTGAACCTGATTCAATTGCTTTTAAGGCTGATTTTTCAATTGGTCTTTTGTTTAAAAGTTTGGCGTGTTTAACGTGAATATCAGTAAATAAAGCTATATCTTGTGCCTTTATTTCTTTTTGATATTCTAAAACTATTTTAGGTGTACTAGTAACAATTCCGTAATTAGTTTTTACCTTATCTACAAAGACTGGTATCCTAATAAATTTTGCTCCGATTATTTTTGCTATTGAAAAAGCTGCTTTAAAATCATTCCATAGAACACTTACTCCGATTGGCAGTTTTGTAGCAGTTCTGACTTCGGTACCCAAAACGACCATAGATAATATTGTTTGCGGTTCTACAAAGATTTTATGAGGAATATCATAGTTGTTTTCGATAATTATCCCATCAACTCCCCCTTTTTCAAAAGCATTTAAATCTTTTAAAGCATTATGTAGCGCAGTCTTAAAACCAGGGAACCCAGAATAACCTAAAAGTGGCGGAAAATGAATTACTCCGATAACTACTTTTTTCTTTTTAAAGATTTTAGAGAATTTACTTTGCATACTCTAATTTTATTAAAAAAATAAGGGGATAGCAAGCCAGATAATTACTGAGCTATCCCCTTTTAAATTAGGTTTCTTTCGGAATCATCTCTCGAACCTCAAGCATTTTTTGATATGCCCGACCGCTCAATAGTGTTGCCTCGGCCATACGATAACATTCTCTCCAATCTTGTGATTTGCCTGCAAGATAAAAGAGAAGAGCAGTATTAGCTGCAACCATTTGAACGGGCACTCCAGACGTTTCCCCTTTTAAAATTGCTAGAGAAAAACTTCCCTTACTTGTTCCTTTTGGGGGAGAAATGAGTTCACAAGATACCGGTGTTAGACCGAAATCTTCAGCTCTTATCCAATATTCTTTTATCTTGCCATCTGTTAGTTCTACTATCTGACTTCCCCCATGACAAATAGAGAGTTCGTCTATTCCATCGGTTCGCGACCCATTCACAAATCCTCGAACGAATAAACCATGCTTAAGACAAGTGATACCCCTTGCATTAAGAATACGGTAAGTATCAGCTACAACTCTTGGGGATATCAAATGATTCACCCCGAAAACACGACGAGTTAGTTGTTGAGGGGTTAAAGGGTTTGTTATCGGACCAATAATATCGTTCATATGAGGAAGTTTTGCCACTACATGAGTCTGTAGATGGATTAATTTATACCGCGTATCAAGAGCCTCGGTATAACCAAATCTTAAGCTTTCGACACATTGCTCCACTTCTTCTTTTGTGGCAAACCTGTTAATCCCACAAAGATCTATGAAGTCGGAGCTTCCATGTCTTCCTATATCAGTATTAGCCGGTGATCCATGTTTACACATTGGAATTCCTTCAGCCGCTGCAATAAAAGCAGCAATAGTTGATACATTGGCGGTTACAACTAAATCTCCTCCCATACCGCAATTATCCATAGCATACGGAACATTTGGTCGTAGAAAGCCAAATTCTGATTTAGCGATATCATGTTCAAAAATCGCAGCACATATACCTGCAATCTGCTCAGCAGAAGTTTCGGGAAGTCTATGATCATGTACTCTATGGTTTTGATTCCTTTGCCAAGAATAAGTAGCTTTTGTGTGTAGAGCGCACAAAGCTGAAATACTCTGGATTTGGGCCAGGGTGTTGCCCCGACACCCATCCAACATCCAGACTCCTAACGAGTATGCTTCTGTAAAGTTGAGTGGGATGTTTTGGTAGGCATGATTCTTGAGATAATGTTGAATGTCTATCATTCTTTACTCCTTTCTGGTTGTTAAGGTGCTAGTAGAAGAACTATTGAGAAGTAACAAAAAACTTCCCTTCCCCGAGACATAATTTTGAATTATGCCACAGGGACGAGAAGTTTTTCCCGCGGTGCCACCCCGCTTCTCTGCTGTGTTAAACACAACAAAACGCTATCACCGACTCCACTGTGTGTCATCGGTTATCCTGTGGTTACGGAGGAAGCCGGATTTCCACTAACGCAGAAATCACCTCCTCGGGCCCAACCCCACGTTAGACGCAGGGACCCGATTCATAGGTTTTAGTAATTTTAAAAGATAATTCACATTAACACATCAAAATACCTTGTCAAGGGTTTATTAGTATGTTTACTTGACTTGTTAAAGCTAATATATATAATGACTTTAGGTTATATATTGAGCAAAGCTCATTATATGGTCTAGACGTTATAAGTCGAAGTATCTTAGTAAGTCTCTAATTCTTAAGGTTAAAGACTAAATAAGTAGAGCGGCTTAGAAGTCACAAAGGTCGCCTTTTATTTTAAATTCTTATCATGATTTTCAAAAAATTTAATGATGGTCCCAGGGGGGATCTTCCTCCTCGAAAAATGTTCAAGGGAGACTGGAAGTGTGCTGACTGCGGAACAGAAATAAATGAACTCCCATTTGAACCATCTCCAGATAGACCAATTTACTGTAGAGAATGTTGGGGAAAAAGAAGAACCCAACGATTCGACCGCTAACAAGAATGACAAAGCCCCGCGATGTTCTCGCGGGGCTTTTGGTTTCAATCCACTAAACTTACCCTAATAATATCTCTAATCAGCTATTTGATTATTACTTTATAAGACTTTGTTTCGATTGGTGGTTTTTCTGTTTCCCATGATCGCAGATAAGAAAACGTTATCTCAGTTTCTCCTGATTTTAAAACACGAAAATTAAAAGTTTCATGACCGCCCGATCCAATCATCTCTGGAGAAGCAGAAGTATATTTTCTACCAGTAAATCTGACATAGTTAAAGTCAAAATCTAGTTCCCATTCATAACCAGTAGTTGGGTTTGCCTCTAAAATCACTGAAAACTGATTTCCCGTTTCAGTTTCTATTGTTTCTTCTTTAGAAATAATATCAAGTGAGCTATCTCCTTTTCCACACTTTACTTCTACATCTGTTTCACCAGTCTCAAGAGGTATTCCTTCTTCGTCTAACCACATACTTCCCATAACAGTACAAACAACATAATCTTTCTTATATCCTGTTAATCCGGCAACAGTACCTGCTGCAATATTGAAAACATCTACTTCAAACCAATTGTTTTGGAAAAATGATTCAATCTTCATATGTTGCTCGTTTGATGTACCTTCAATTGCAAATCCTTTTCCTTCTATAGTTATCCCTTGTACCTTTTCGGATTTTTTAACATTCCAATTTAAGTTAACTGTTTGTATATCTGTAAAACTTATCCCAGTTTCTTGTTGAAGATTTTCTAATAGAGTAACAATTTCATCTTTAGTTTCATCTTCAGGTGATGGTGTAGGACTCAAGTACTGATAACTCCAATAGCCTACTCCGGCAATAATGATTATTGCAACAACGATTATGATGATTTTTTTGAACATATAATTTTATTATTAAATTTACATTGTGACCTTTCGGTTCTATTCTACCATAATAAAAAACTCGAGAAAACAGTTCTAGAAATTTCTCGAGTATTTGATTTAATGTGATGTGAAAGAACAATTATATGCATAGGGAAAGAGAGTATGAAGTGAGACCTATTCGTCTCTTGGTAGTGTGTGGCTTATTTACCATTCTGGGCAGTGAGTGCTCGGTTGGTAAACACCTTAATCCAATTCTTCACAAACTCTCTTTCCCCGAGAATCTTTTTATCTTAATATGCGCGGGGTACTTTGTCAAGATAAAATCATAAAAAAAAACCGCGAAAAGGCGACTTTAGTTAACTCGCCCAGCTGGACGAATTAGGATTATTCAGAAACATCTTAATAGATAAAGACCCAAGAATCGTTCTCGGGTCTTTAGTAATTGTTTATTTCTTCTTATGTCTGATTCTTTTGTGTCTTGATTGTTTTTGCTCACATTTCCATCTTTTACTACACCTAGGGCATTTGTAAGTTATTGTAACGTATGCGGTATAATCTTTACTTCTTTCAGATATATGCATTCCGACGCGGGTTTCTTTATGTTTAACTTCCCTACCCTTTTTGCCACAAAAAGGACAAATATCTGTAGATCGAACTGTTATTATTATTCTTTCTCTAATTATTCTCACTACAATTAGCCCCGCAATAGTAAGAATAGTTATAGTAAGAACCACAAAGGTAATGGTCATTTTACACCCCCTTCCTTTGTTAAAGAACAACCTTTATTATTTTATCCCAGATTATAATGATTTGTCAATACGAAACTAAATTTTTAACTTATTAATCTTATCAATTGTAATCCATGCTGACATCATACCAAACCCGGCCTTATCGACCTGAAAAGGTTTAATCTCTTTAGGTTTTTTGATAAAAACTAAAATACAATAATTCTTGTATTTAAACATCTTAAAGAATTTAGGAATATCTTTTATTCTCAACCCATCTTCTTTTCCGTATTTATTCAAAATCTTTTTTACTTTTAGCGAAGTGAGATTAGAAAATTGAATAACTTTATCAACCTCTACTCTTACAGTAACTGATTCCCCTGAATCCTTAAAATATACAATATCTCCTTTTTTAATTTTGTCCCAGGGAGAACGTTTACTTTTATACCAACGAGATTCTATTGTTTTCTCTCCATCTAAAATCTTAGGAAGTAATCCCCAGGATTTTTTCATTATGGCTAAGTGATACATGATTAATTTTATTCTATCAAAAAACCGCCTTTTGGGCGATTTTTCTTGGCTCTCCTGATTGAATAATATTAAAGTCTGATTCTTTTATTAAGAAAAATCCTTAAAATCTTTTCACTTGGGAAAAAAATAGGGCTTGGTAAATTATTTAAATCAAACCATTTCCATTCTGTAATTTCGTCGGGTTCTGCAACCCTGGGTTCTCCGGGAAAATCTTTACATAGAAATCCTATAGTAACGAAGTGAGCATCTTTAACTATGTCATTTGTCACACTTATAATCTCTAATTTTTCTTTATTAATTTTAACTCCAGTTTCTTCAAAAATTTCTCTGAATGCAGCGTCTTCTAAATTTTCTTTAAAATGAAGTTTTCCTCCGGGCATTGTCCAACTACCCTCACCATGAAGTTCGGAGTCAGCTTTTTTAGGATCACCGTGTCTTTTTCCAAGCAGAACCTTATTATCTTTAAAAATCATTATTCCAACCCCAACGCTTGGTTTTTTCTCTAAATTTTTCATAGTCCCTATATAATTAAAACCTGCTTTAATTATAGCAGGTTATTAAACTCTAGAAAAACTAACGTTGGTTAGAAATAAACAGAACACAACAACGGATCAATTAAAATAAAAGCGCCCCCTGATAATGGGGGTGCTTTTATTGTGTTATACTCGATTAACGTTTGTAGCGCTGGGTCCTTTTGGGCCTTCCGCTATTTCAAAGGCTACTTTATCACCTTCACGAAGATCATTGAACTCTGCATTTTTAAGCTCATTTGCATGAAAAAAAACATCTTTTTCTTCATCTTTACGAGAAATGAAGCCAAATCCTCGATCAGTTAATCTAGCTATTGTTCCTTCGGACATTATTTAAGAAATTAATTTTAATAAAAAAAACCAAACACAGAACATTGCAGAACTAAACCCGACTCCGTTTCTCTTACAATCCTACATTGATTTCAACTACCTTACCATAAATAAGATACTATGTCAATATTTAGTCCTCCTAAACAAAGGGACTAGACAACGTTAAAGATTGTTTTACTCTAAAAAGCTAAAAGTAGAAAGAATTTCGCTGTATAGTTCTTTATTATCTTGGTTATCCACATCTAACATACTAATCTTAAAGACTTTATCATTCTTTATAAAGTAAATATCTTCTTGAGACCAGGCCATTCCTGAAAAAGGAGTATAAATTTTTACAGCTGGTATGCCGTCTATTTCCGTATTTATCTCATCGGGAATATCTTCGTAGTATGGGTAATCTTCCTTAATCCAGCTAACAAGATCTGTACCTGCGGGCGGACTATAATGATCAACGTAAATAGAATGGAAAATAACAAATGAAGCACCGGTTAAATCAGATTTTGTACCAGTATAAGTTCCTAATGAGACGCTGTTTGGATCTTCAGCATTAAAGTAGCACAGGCATTCTTGGGTTCTTTCTTCTGGTGGGCTTTGTTTGCAATAACCTGGCAAAGGTCCATAAAGACAATCTGTAGGATACTTCAAAGAATAGCCGTATTTTTCATTCGTATAACTATTCCAGTCAATGGTTAAAGCTTCATCTAAAGATACACATTCGCTTCCGTTAAAGCATTTATCAGGTCCGCAATCGCAAGTCTTTACCGGATGACTATTATCTGACGAACAACCACAAGGACCGATAAGACATAAGTTAGAGAAATCACCAGTTGCTTTACAACACAATGATATTGATACTTGCCCTCCAGAATCTATACACCCTTGTTCTTGTTCGATTGACTCTTCGGGTGTTATCTTTGACTGATAAAGCCAGTAACCTACTCCTACAATAATAATTATAATAATGGTTACAATGAACGTTTTGGACATATTGTTTTATTATCAAAGTTTGTATTACGACCTTTTGTTTCTATTCTACCAAAAAACCGACTGATTGGCGATTTTTGGGTGTCTGTTTTAATAGATAATAAACCTATCTAGTAGGATTTTCTTAATTCTTTTAATCGTTCACTTTTTCTTTGGTTGTTTTCTCCTTCGTTTTTTTAACTTCCTATTAAGTCTTTTTTGGTTAGCCCATCCTATACCCATGTTTTTTTACCTTTTACTTTTATTAGTTATATTATGACCTTTTATTTATTCTACCAAAAAATTGCCTTCTTGGCGATTTTTGTTGGCTCCGCAAACCGGAGATATCAGAATTTAGTTCTATATATAAAAGAAAAGAAGCTCTGAAGAGCTTCTTAATAAAGAACTATTATTAAGGTAAGAAGGGAGAACGATGAAAGGGGGAACCCGTTTTCCCCGTATAGCCCATGAAGAATCACAGACATCCCATCGTCCGTTACCGGGCCTTATTTTCCTTTCAAAGGACTCCCTCCTTACCTAGGCGTTATAATCTTAATATAATCAAAAATACTTGTCAATAGAAATAAAGAACTAAGATCATTTGTCTTAGTTTTAATTATTTAAGAACGAAAGGTTTCCCTAAAATAAAAGCCCGAGTCAATGAATATACCCGGGCTAAAATCCTTAATCAACAGGTTTATATATTAATAATCTGAAACACCAACACAGTAAATATGACCATAGTAACCACACGCACGATCGCCCATATGAGACATCCAAGCGCTAGTATTTCTGTCTGTATGACCTTGTCTCCCATCCGCGGTGTTACTTGTCCAGTTGTTACAGTTATCATATGAAGCATTGCCATTACCATATGTGCCAGTCCACACGTATTTAGCCCATTGTGTAGCTTTAAATTCATCTATTTGTATACTACTTGCAATGTTTCCATCAAACAAATCGACTTTGCTGTTGGCTATTATAGTCTTATTCATTTTTTTAAAAACAGCGTCCGGAATTCTGTCTTTTGCTGAAATAGAATCGTCGCTCATTAATGCTTTCCAAGTCCCAAGCAAACCGGCAGAATCTGCAGCGCTTTGGCATTTTGCATCTGCTCCGCTCAACCCTCCAATATTTCCCCGAAACGAACTACTTGTTACAAATATTACTCCTTTACTGGAACACTGCCCATTACTGCACGTAAGGTTGCACTCTTCTATCTGATATTGGCAGCTTCCAGCCAAACAACTGCCACTATGTTTCCTATTATTTCCATCACAGACATCTGGACAACTCACATCAATACAGTCTGCATTAACACATCCTCCTTGTCTGCAATCAGTACAGTTTCTTTTTGGATTATTGTCTTTACAACATTCAGGATGTCCTTGGAGACACCAAGGTCCTATATTGGTACCAGTTTGTAAGAGACATTCCCATAGAACCTCCCCGGTATTGTTATTGATTATTCGTTGGGGCCACACCCATCCACAATTATATGCCATACATACATTTCCATCACATCCATAAGTACATGACTGAATGGTGTTATAATAACATTGACCGTTATCACAATAACCATCGTCTGAGTATGATGTTTCAGCTTCACAATAATCATCATCAGGACAGGTTTCAGTTGAATAACTACATTCTCCATCTACACAACTACCATTATATTTTCTGGTATTACCATCACAATAAGCTGAGCAGGTTACTCCCTGACAAGGGTCTTGTATACATGCACCAGCTTGGCATTGATAAGAACAGATTTCAGTTGAATAACTACATTCTCCATCTACACAACTACCATTATATTTTCTGGTATTACCATCACAATAAGCTGAGCAGGTTACTACCTGACAAGGGTCTTGTATACATGCACCAGCTTGGCATTGATAAGAACAGATTTCAGTTGAATAACTACATTCTCCATCTACACAACTACCATTATATTTTCTGGTATTACCATCACAGTAAACTGAACAGGTTACTCCTTGACAAGGGTTACCAACACATATCGAAGTATTTTCATCACACCCAAACCCACATTCTAAGGAGTCATAAAAGCATTCGCCCCCAATACATCTTCCATTATATTTCCTTATTTCATTAGAACAGTAAGCTGAGCAGGTTACTCCCTGACAAGGGTCTTGTATACAGGCACCAGCTTGGCATTGATAAGAACAGGTTTCAGTTGAATAGCTACATTCTCCATTTACACAACTACCATTATATTTTCTGGCATTACCATCACAGTAAGCTGAGCAGGTTACTCCCTGACAAGGGTCTTGTATACAGGCATCAGCTTGGCATCCGAATTCACATCTAATTTCTTGGTTCCAAGAACAGTCCCGATTTTTGTATGCTTTTTGGGAATCGTCTTTACATTTCCATCCTGGAATACACTCTTCTTCTTCCTCTTCTTCTTCCTCTTCTTCTTCCTCCTCTTCCTCTTCCTCCTCCTCTTCTTCTTCCCCTTCTTCTTCTCTTTCTTGTTCTTCTTCAACCTCTCTAAAAATCTTTTCTTTAATTTCTTCTGGCACTCCTTCTAATATTAAGTCTTCTCCAGAAATTTCTCCCAAAGATTCTTTTTGTTTTAAGGTTTCAATCGCTTCTTTATAACCTTTTACAGAAACTTTTATTGCTTCTTCAATAGATAGTTTTATCTGTTCTGGAGACTTTTCATAAACCTCAGCTAAAATTTCTGAATAAATAAGGGTTGCTTTTCCAACTAACTGTTCCACGGTGGTCGTATCTTTACCAAGTCCTTGGGCAATCTGAGAAATTTCTTCTCCAAATTTATATTGTTCTTTAAATTCTTCTAAGGCGTTTTCCGCTCCCTCAATTTCATTTTCTTCTGCCTTTGTTTTGGCTCTATCTAGTCTGATTTCAACTGTTTTTAGATTAATTTCTGTGGCTCTTTCTGGATTTTCACTCGCAAGAGCTTTTAAGGCACTCCTCTGGCCGGTCTCAGATTCTTCTTTTGTTTGAATAATCACTTCTTTTATTTCTTCTAGAGCTTTTTCTGATATATCTTCTAATACCAAAAAATGTTTTCCTGTCGCTTCAGCTAATATTTCGGCAACTTTTTCAATATTATTTCCTTTAACTTTGGCTTTTTCTATATTAGTTAAAGCTTTCTCTAAAAGATTTTTATATCTTTTAAGTACAACTTGAACTGATTTGGTTTTTCCTTTTTCTATCACAGCCTGAACTTCTGCAATTCTTTCGGTAGCCAGTTTAACATATCTTTCAGCTTTTTTGAGATTACCAAAGGTAAAAAAAGTCCCAATCCCCTCTGAAATTCTTTCCAGAAAGTAGAATGGGCTATCAGGAGTAAGTCCAGCGTCTGGAAGTTCGGTGTCTTGGGCAAAACTTACCGCCCCAGAAAAGAGTGATAAAATGATTATTGAAAATATTATTTTCTTCATAGTTTAGTTTTTTATTAGGTTTATATATTACTTATTATAAAACAAAAATTGTCTTAATAAAAAGCAATCTTTTTTTATAAGATTACCTGATTGTCTCACAATTGACAGTTGTATTAGAAAGTTTTTGTTTTAATAAATCACAATCCTCTTTTGAAATTCCACTACCATACAGTTTTAGCTCTTCTAACCAAACCATTTGTTCTAAAATAGAAATATCTTTAATATAATAGCAATCTAGCAGACTTAATTTTTTAAGCTTTTTTAGGTTAAGCAACGAAGTAAGATCACTTACCTTTGTAGAATTAATATATAATTTCTCTAGGTTTGTTAAATTCTCTGCTACGGACAAATCAGAAACAGGATAACCAACACTCAAAAACTTTAAGTTAATTAAATTTCTTAAAGGAGAAATATCAGTAATTTTGTTGTTGGATAAATTAAGATCCTCTAATTGGGTTAAATGGGCTAGAGAGCTAATATCAACCAAGTCAACATTGTCTGATAAATCAAGGTCTTTTATTTTTTTTAGATTTTCCAATGGCGAAAGATCGGTAATACGACTTCCTTGTAAAATAAGTTCGACTAAATTTGTCAAAGAAGATAAGGCAGAAATATCTTGAATATCAGGAGCAGCACCTGGTCTATAAAAATAACTTAAACATTTAAGGTCGCTAATCTCGCTTAACGCCTCATCCCCTTTCTTTTTCATGGTTTGTCTAAGTTTTTCAGCACTCTCTATATCAAGACTTATTAACCCTTTATAATTTATCTCAGTGGAATAACTGTCATTTGAACACGGAACTTCCCAGGGTTTTTCTTCCATTATTCCTTCATTCTCTTGGTTGTCTATAGAGGGTGTTTCTGTTTTTATTTCAAATTTTTCCCCTTTAGGTTGAATCCGCCACAACATTGCTCCACTAATAGTTAAAACTGAAATGACAATAATAATAGGGATAATTTTCTTCATACACTTTTATTATACCAAAAAACTGCCTGATTGACGATGTTCTAAAACTAAGTTTACTCCCTAGATAGAACACCTCCTTATGATCTACTCTTGCTCTATAGTTGATTTGCCTACTTCTCTCTCTTCTGGTAAAATGGACAAAGAAAGGTCGTGTAATATTCTATATTCATTAAAAATAATAAATATGGTTTTTTCTCTTATTTCACATCTAGTTGACGGTGTAAGAGGAGGGGTTAAAGCTGGTTTAGAAGGAGTTAATGATATTGGTAGTGCTATTGTTGGTGTTGTAAAAAATACAGCTGTCACCACATTGAAAGAAACAGGAGAATTTGTGGGTAAAGGAATTGAAGCCTCTGCTTCAATTGTAAAAGGTGCAATCTCTGGAGTGACTGATGTTGGCGCATCAGTGGTTGGAACAATTAGTGGTATTATACAAGGAACTGTCCGTGGTGTTGTAGAGGGTGGAGGAAAACAAGAAGAGGCTGTCCGCGGGGCTATATCTCAAGCATTGTATAGTGCAAAAGAACTAGGAATAAATATTGGCGAGACGGCAGTCGAAGCAGTAAAAGGTTCAATTGAGGCCGTCACGGGAATAGGTGGTGATACACTTAAAGCAACAAAAGAAGCTGTATCAGCTGCCATAGAAACCGCTGAAGATATTGGTGGTGAAACGGTAGAAGCAGTTAAAGGTTCGCTTGAGAGTAGTATTGAGGGGGCTAAAGAAATTATTGAAGCAACAAAGAAAGAATAATTACCATTAGACTTTTTCCTCTTTTAAAATAGGCACCAAATTTAAATGGTGCCTGTTTGTTTTAGCTCCCCTTTATTGGACGTATTCAGAACCATTGATTGGGGAAAAATAGTTGAGTAAACATCAAAAAATAAGTCGAGTCGTTTAGATTAATTACAAAAGCACCTCTAGTATCAGAGGTGCTTTTGTAATATTACACTCGGCTAACATTTGTAGCGTTGGGCCCTTTTGGTCCTTCGCCTACTTCAAATGTCACTTTATCACCTTCCTTGAGCTCATTGAACTCTACGCCCTTAAGCTCGTTGGAGTGAAAAAAAAGATCTTTTTCCTCTCCTTCACGAGCAATAAACCCAAATCCTCGGTCAGTTAGTCGAGCAATTGTTCCTTCTTGCATAGTTGTAATTGTAAAAGAATTAATTTAGTAATTGCTCAAATCGAGAACTCTGCAGAATAAAACCCGACTCCGTTTCTCTTACAGTCCTGATTTGATGTAGGTATCATACCACCTGCATAATCTTGTGTCAATACCTTATTCCCTTGAACTGTCTAAAATTATTCTATTTCTCCTTTATTAGTCTTGCGAGAAAATATATTGCGGTCACAACAAAAAGTATCCACCAAAGCCATAATAAACCGACAAGATAGTTGTAGAAATAGAGAGCTAAAATAATACCGAGAGAAAGGAGACATATTTTGATTAAACTTACCTCCCACCAACGAAATGTCCATGTTTTGAAGATTTGCATAAGATTATTTATTTTTAATTTTATAGACCTTTGTTTTATTCTAACGGGAAATCGCCCAAAAGAACAGACGAAATTGTCGGCTCCCCCTACAGGATGTATTCAGAACCATAGATTGGATAAAGATTAGGGAAAAACTTAGAGACTTAGAACCTATTATGAATATTTATCTGATTTCCTTGGTTGGACAATATCAGGACCTGTTTTGGGTAACGAAAAAAAGGGCTCGGCGAGAATTATTTATCTTTTAACAAATGGATAATATAATCTCTTGCTTTTAGTTGTTCTGTAATACTATTTTCTAATTCTATGGCAATAAAAGAAGAAAAATAGGTTGAAGGATATTTTTTTAGATAATCTAATTCTGAAAAATCTTCCAAAGAATGGCTATCGTAAGTAACCTTACCAATTTCATTAGCACAAGCAGTCTTTTTGATGGCACTGATATGGTTGCAACCAATAGGATATCTTTTTATTATTTTTGTATTGTGTTCAAATTTCTCCTTTGCTGAAATCCTACCATTTTCTAAGTGAGCTAAATCTAAACATATCCCTCCAAAGTTCTTTATCTCTTCTTTGTTGTAAGGATGGGAAGTATTTTCAATATATATTGAGTCTTTGTACTTTGAGTAATCGTAGTCTAAAGGAAATTCGACTTGGCTATGAATGTTAAAAATTTGTGTTCCGTAATTTTCAACGAAATAGTCTAACTCCCAGAGTTCCATGTCTGAACGAAGATGTAAAAATGGAATTTCTTTAATCTTTGTTTCTTTAATTAGTTTATAAAGTTCCCTCCTTTTCTTACTGTTTAAACAAGTTAGAAAAACACAGATCTCTTTTAATTTAAGTTTTTTTACTTCTGCTATTTTTTCTTGCCACTTCAAATTATAAATAGTGGTAATTGCAGGTAGAAGTCTTCTATCTTTCCAAAAATTATTTTCATTTTTCATATTTATTTATTCTACTAAAAAACCGCCTAAAAGAATAGACGGAAATTTGCTCCGAGGGACGAACGATGTTAAAACCTGTTTTATTTCTTAAATTCTCTTTTCCTTCTATTTAACTCTTGGCTTGCTATTCTTTTAGCTGATTTAGTATGAAGGAATCCTTTTTTGTTAAGGGCTTTTTCCATTCTTTTATGGTTTTGCTCCCCTGGTATTTTCAACCTTCTAACATCTGCCCAAAAACCTGTTTTAGAAAATCTCCAAAGCCTGTCAGCGTCTCTCATTAAACTATCTTCTTTTGAAAAACATCCTACTCTTGTATCGTGCTGAGAAATTATTTCGAGTATATGTTTAGACAAATTTTTATTATAATTAACTTTGTTTAAAATCATCTCCGCTAACTTAACGCCTTCTTTTTGATGTTTTACTCTTACTTCTCTTTCTTTTTTTTCAGTTTTATTTGATTCAAATATCAAAAAACGTTCTTTTTTAGAAAGCTTATTCCAGCCAATATCATGAAGTATTATAGCAGGAATAATCACATCTGAATTACCTTTTTCTGACCCAATAAGCTTCTTTGCAAAATTAAGAGTAATTCTTGCGTGCCCCTTATCGGCTCTAGCGTCTTGATATTTTAATGCCAGCTTCCAGATGTTTTGATAAATTCTTTTCATATTTTTTAATTCTACCAAAAAA
>SDBT01003594.1_pt1 | contig 26722 bp, 26 predicted proteins | sample 2277101 | NCBI WGS metagenome assembly SDBT01 (sample SAMN10404973, study PRJNA504765) | marine sediment metagenome | isolation source: marine sediment core GS10_PC15, 103 cmbsf | place: Arctic Ocean: Southern Knipovich Ridge | collected 2010 | reverse complement strand
GGTGTTCCAGAAATCAGCAAAGGACTTCAAGAGCAGATTGATAAGAAGAAGGGGAAATAGAGTTCTTCAATTAGTAATTAGCTCTTTCTATGTTTTGCATAGAATGAATTTTTATTATATAATGTTCATGAACATACACATTCAATTATGCATTTTCGCTCAGAGAATTCTTGTGTCGACACTTCTTCTATTGCATCCAGTAAATGCAAATGTACGAAGCGGTACATTATTTTAGGTGTTCTCTTCCTATTTTGTATCTTTCGTTTTGGTATGGTAGATGATTTTCCTTCTTTCTCTCAATTCGTTGGATATTTAAAGCATAAAGTCGGATTAACTCCTCGTATAGAGGCGCAGGTTCCTCAGAAGGAAGTGAGTTTTCAGCAACTCATTGAGCGATATCGTCCCATAGCATATCAGGTGGAGGCAACATTACTTGAGCATATTATTCCGGACGCTCATGCTGCTGCAAAGCCAAAAAAGCCTATACGTGGTAACAATAAGGTAGGTGTGTACCTCACTGCTCCTAGTGCAGGTAACGATACATTTCTTGAAGAGACAATGGATCGTCTGAAGGCGGCAGGCGGATCAGCTTTTGTTTTTGATGTGAAGGGACCATTCGTATATTTCCAAAGTAATGCTCAAATGGCGAATGAACTCAATATGGTACGTCCGTTTTATGATTTGCCGGAGATTATAGCAAAGGCTAAGGAGCGTAATCTTTACACCATTGCTCGTTTTGTTGCATCAAAGGATGCAATCTTTGCTTCACGCAAGCCAGAGGTGCTTATCCGACATCCTCAGACGAACATTGCACCAGGTTATGAATGGGTCGATCTTAGCCATCCAGATGTACTGGCATACAATCGTCAGATTCTTAAAGAGATTGTTGTTTCTGGTGTGGATGAAATCAATCTTGATTATATTCGCTATCCAACCGAGTATGCCCAGTGGAGGATTGGACTTACAGGTTCCCAAAAAGCATATCGAATCGAGAAGTTTGTGCGCATGGCTAGGAAAGTTATTGATAGATATGGTCCTGATACAAAACTTGGAATCAGTACATATGCGATTCTTGGCTGGAATTACAAAGTAAATCTAGAACCACTCGGGCAGGATGTTGTACGTTTTGCGCCATACGTCGATATTATTTCTCCTATGGCGTATCCTTCTACTTTTGCAAATGGGGCTTACTTTAATCCGGCGATTAATCCACGAAGTCGCATGTATTATCTAGTTTATAAGACGCTTATGGGATACAGAGAGATTCTGGGAGAGGAGCACGAAAAAAAGTTGCGTCCGTGGATTCAGGGGTATTACGTTACCAATCAGGATATGCGTGATCAGATGGATGCAGTCTTTGATGCAGGAAGTTGTGGATTCACCGTTTGGAGTGCCGGTAACTACTACGATGTTCCGTATAAAGTACTTCCAGATATTAAGATTCCAAAGTGGTGCAGGAAATAAATAAAAAAGCCACACCATGAGGTGTAGCTATTTTTTTACGTGGAGAAAATGGTAGTCACATGAACCCCGAGGGGACCCAACAAAGGGGTCTCTTAGCCTCTAAGTTTGCTCAGTACAGGCCATCTGGGGCCTCGTGAGCTTGTATGTGATTATCTCGGTGGCTTACGTATCACGTGCCTGTGCCCAACTGTGTCCAAAGAGTAGGAAGGTGTGCTCGGGAGGAACGTGCGTAGAACGCTGGTCGTAATGACCACCATTATCTCTACGTGGTTGATGATGTGAATGATCGGGAGCTGGACACTATTTAGACAACGCAATGTTAACTGCCTAAAAAATTTGTTCAAGTAGTTAGGCTTTCCATAGCCAGTTCATATGGTATGAATACATTTATTATTCATTTTGATATTTGAAGTTATAGCGAGTATATTTTACATATGAGAGGTCCAGAAACACCAACATGGTCAACAGAAGAGAATCCTGCATATTTTGTTCCTGATCGTCCGGTTGGTTCGCAGAAGGTGTATGCAGATTCCAGGGTGGAACGCGAAACTCTCATGCAAGAAGGTATGAAAACTGAGCAGCCTATGCATGCAGTTATTTCCATATTTCGTCTTGTAGAGTTGGCACACGAACAAATGATTCAGGTTCCTAAAAAAGGCATTTTTCGCAAGCGAAGATTGCCCAATAGTGTTGCGGATTCAGTCCGTCCGTATGCTGATGCTGCTATACAAATTAGGGATGCACTTAAACTTCCAATGCCGAAATCTGCAAAGGGGTATAGCAAAGAGGAAATACGTAGTAATGAGGCTCTATTTTCCAGGATTACTTCTGATGATAATTTTCCTTTAAGCGCATCGGAGCAGAGTATTACAGATAAACTCAGTGTGTCTGATGGACAGGATGCACGCAATATTGCGCGTGATTCATGGCGTGTTCTAGCTCTTTCGCTCGTTCAGGACAATTTTGACTCTAGAATTGAGAGGTTTCTTACGCATGACAAAGATGGGGCGTTGCTTACATATGACGAAGGTAAAGATGAGATGCGCAAGATTATGGTTGTTAGTCATCGCATTGCGCACAATACAGTGCAAATGAGTCGTGATATTGTTGCACAACTTGACGGTCAATATCCTGATATAGCCAAGACGTACAAAGGAATCATTGAAACTTTATCAAAGCTATGTCGTTTTATAGAAAAATCTGATGGCACGCTATTGCCTAAAATTTCTGAGCATACACCACTGTATATCAGCAATATCTAGGAGTAACTAAATAGTAATTCCTGGCACTGGGAACTTCTTACAGAAGTCTTTTACTTCTTCATGTAGTGCCCGGAGTGCTGTTTCATCATCACGCTTTTCGATAGAGCTGAGCATGAATCCAACAAGTTTTTCCATCTCTGGTTCATTCATTCCACGAGTCGTAATTGCAGGTGTTCCAAGGCGAATGCCGGATGGATCCATTGGTTTGCGAGGATCGTCAGGGATCATGTTCTTATTAAGCGTGATACCGACATCATCAAATAGATTTTCCACTTGCTGCCCTGTTAAGTCCCATGATTTTATACAATCGATCATCATAAGATGATTATCAGTACCGTTTGTAACTAATTTAGCGCCGTTATCCATAAATAACTGAGCCATGTGTTTTGCGTTCTTTACGATCTGTGCAGCGTAATCCTGGAATTCAGGCTTTAGCGCTTCGCCAAATGCGACAGCTTTTGCTGCAATCATTTGCATGATTGGTCCGCCCTGGAAACCAGGGAATACAGATTTATCTATCTTCTTACCCAACTCTGCTTCTCGCGTAAGTATCATTCCTCCACGAGGGCCACGCAGTGTTTTGTGCGTTGTGGTTGTAATAATATCAAATCCATCATCAAATGGATTACGTGCTACTTTTCCTACAATCAATCCTGCTATGTGAGCCATGTCAGCCATGCTGTAGGCACCAACTTCTTCTGCAATTGCCTGCATTTTTGCGTAATCAAGTTCACGTGGGTATGCAGAGAATCCGGCCAAGATCAGCTTTGGTTTCTCTCGCAGAGCAACTTCCCTCATCTCGTCGTAGTCAATTTCACCGGTTTCCACATCTTTCATCTTGTATCTTACAAAATTAAATATCTTTGTAAGGTATGTAACCGGATGTCCGTGTGTCAGATGTCCTCCGTGACTTAAGTCCATTCCAAGAACAGTATCTCCTGGCTCCAGGAGAGCAAAGTAAGTTGCTATGTTTGCAGGAGCGCCAGCATGTGGTTGTACATTTGCATGTCCTGCACCGAAAAGTTCTTTTGCACGGTCAATTGCCAGTTGCTCTATTACGTCAGTGAACTTCTGTCCTCCGTAATACCTCTTGCCAGGATATCCTTCTGAATATTTATTATTGAAAACTGTTCCCATTGCCTCCATAACCGGTGTAGAGATGTAGTTTTCTGATGGAATAAGCTCTACTCCCTCTACTTGTCTTTCCATTTCTCCAATGATGGCTTCGTAAATACTAGGATCATTGGTTTTAAGTGCGTCATACGTTGGCATGATGGCAAGATGGGGAGGGGATAGAGTAGGCATTGTATTCTAAGAATAGCACTTCTTCTGTTTCTGCAAAGGCGCTCTGAGTACATTCATTGTACTTCCTCTATGCCATGTGCAGTTGCTATGATGTCTATTTTCTCATCGTGCGGCTCAGTCGGTACCTCATTAATTATCTGGCATTCGTATCCTATGCCAATGAATTTAGCTTGTCCTTTTGAGGTTCGCTGACTTGCAATCCATTTATCATACCCTCCTCCTCCTCGTCCCAGTCTTGCACCTGTTTTATCAAATGCTCGTCCAGGCACTAGTACAATATCCGGTTGTGTATTAAGAACTGGAGTATTTTTAGATGGCTCAGGAATATTCAGATTTCCTTTCTCAAGATTTTTCAAATCCTGTACACGATGAAATGTCACTTGGTGGTTATGATATCGTGGCAGGAATACAGCATCTTTTCGGTTTAGAAGTTCATTGAGTAAGGAGGTGATATCTACTTCATTTTGCAGTGGGAAATATCCACAGATAGTGGAACCTTCCGGAATATGAGGCAAGAGTTTTTGGCACAGAGTGCGACTTTCTGTGTGTTTATCATTTTCAGACATACTGAGGATGTGTTCCGTGATTGATTCCCGAAGTTTTCTTTTCTTTTCAATAGGATGCATGGTCTTTAGAAGATTTCAGCAGCTGCGTCTGCAAGGTTCACTGCATCTTCACTTTTCGTCTTCTCAGATGGTCCGTGTTGTTCAATGATGCATTTGAGACGAAGCGACTGCTTGAATATTTTCCCCATCACTTGCTCAATCTTTCTACTTGCTTCCGTATCGGCAACCTTATCCCTGTGAAATGCGGAGGAGAACGAGAGGATCACTGTTGAATCTTCCACATTTTCAATGCGTCCATCTTTCAGAGACATGCGTACAGAAGGCGGATCTGTTTGCGTCAGAATTTCCGGCCACTGTTCGCGAATTGTTTCTAATGAGAGTTCTGTTGCTTCTACAATAGCGTCTTCCAGCTCGGACTCTGTAACTTCTTTTTTCTCCTCAGAAGATTCCGAGGAAGCCGAAGAATCCAAGGATTTCTTCTTGTCTTTGGAATCTTTTTTCTCTTTCTCTTCTTTTTTGTCGTCCGTAGTCTTGGCTAAAGACGATGCTTCTTCTTTCTTCACAGGTTTTTCCTCATCAGATGCTAGTTTTGGCTGTTTCGAAGCATCTGCTTCTCCCGCACACAATGAAAGAAGTGCAGATTCCAGTACAAGCCCGGGCAGTGGAGCAATTCGTACATCTCGAATAGCTGCAAGCAATGTATCCATAATGGCAATTAGGGCTACGATTGACTCTTTCTTTTCTACTGCCTCATGAATTTTATTGCGTATGATGCCAAGAAGTTGTCGCAGGAATACATCCATTGGTATGCCGTTTTCTTCAATTGTTTGGATAGTGCTTACCAATGTCTTGGCATCTTGATTATCGATTGCCTGAAACACGGTTTCTATGTATTCGTGTCCGGTGGAGCCAATGTGTTGTTTTACATCTTCCAGCCCAATCTTTTCAAGTGAACGGAGCTGATCTAGGAGTGAGATAGCATCGCGCATTCCTCCATCTACATGACGCGCGATGTCGCGCAGTGCGTCACGCTCAATATCAATTTTCTCGTTGTCAGCAATAAATTGCAGACGGCGTATAATATCTTCATCGCGGATATTTCGAAACGGAAAACACTGACAGCGTGATTGAATAGTGGTCGGGATTTTATTGAGTTCCGTTGTTGCAAGAATAAAGAAGGCGTATGGAGGTGGCTCCTCTAATGTCTTAAGCAGTGCATTAAATGCTTCCTTTGTCAGCATGTGTACTTCGTCAATGATGTATACCTTTGCACTGGCGACGACAGGGGAGAACTGAATCTTCTCGATCAGATCACGAATGTCATCAATGCCGCGATTGCTCGCAGCGTCGATTTCCAGTAGATCAACGATACTCCCTTCTTCTACCCCCTTTTCAATCTGACTCTTAATTTTTTCATCCTTGATCTTCTGTGTCATCATGATTTTGGCAAGGATTCGAGCGACCGATGTCTTGCCTGTTCCTCTGTTTCCTGCAAATAGATATGCATGTGCTAACTTATCTTGTGCAGATGCCTGTTCCAGTGTTGTTACTATATGGTCCTGTCCAATGACATCTGCGAAAGCCTGTGGTCGGTATGTCCGGTAGAGTGACATGGGGGAGACAGGATAGACTGAATTTAAGAGATATGGAATCTATCATGCACACAAAAATTTGTTCATCCCATTCTGTAATTTTAATCACGCCCTTTTCTATTGCCTACAGTTGATTTTCCGTAGTGCAAATGTCACGCTATGATCATATGAAATATTCCCTTCTCGTTGTTGGAGCGCTTAGTTTGCTCTTGGTCAGTTGCATCAATAAAGATGGTCTCTCGGCTGAATCTAGCCGTCCTCCAAAGGGCAATCCTAATGCCATTGTTACGGTGTTGGAATTTTCCGATTTGCAATGTCCGGCGTGCAAGACAGTGCATTCCGGTGTTGTAAAGCCACTTCTTGCACAGTACGGAGACAGGATTCGCTTTGAATTAAGGCATTTTCCACTCAGGACAATTCATCCGTATGCCATTGCTGCTGCCATGGCATCTGAATGTGCCGCAGACCAGGGAAAATTCTGGGAGTTTGTGGATATCGCTTTCGAGAATCAGAAAGATCTGAATGTCGATTCAATTTTTGCATGGGGTGATGATCTTGGTTTGGATACTGAGCTATATGAGCGTTGCTGGAAATCGAACATCAAGCGAGATTTTGTTCTCTCTGAGTTTCAGGAAGGACGTAAACTTGATGTGAGTGGTACACCGACATTTTTTGTGAACGGAAAGAAAGTGCCAACCAATGAGCTTTCTCAGGCAATTAATCAGGCGTATGCGTCCATGACGCAACGCTTATAGTCTAGCGCTTACTAAGTTGCGTAAATCCGTGCATTTGCCCCAAAGCTTTATCCCACAGAACAACTGTGCGATATAAGAGTGGATTCTCCACTTCTGGTACTTGGTAGGCTTGTGCGCCGTACGCTGATTGCAATTTTCCGAGGTCAATACTTGTTTCATCTGGGAATTCTACGTCACGTGGATCCACAACAGTTGTGAGGTGTACGTGAAGTGCCGGACTGGGGGTTACTTCAAAAAGCGTTCCAAAGTAGAGCATGTTTTCCAAGTAGAGTGCTTCTCCAGTGATGTACTTATTAATTGTAATAAAATGTCCGCTTCGTCCTTCCCTCTGCTGGCTGCGTGCTTCTTTTGCATTCGCCATCCATGACAGTCGTTCCTTGTCTACGATTTTTGCGATTCCTTTATCTTCCAAAATAGGATCGCCTTGAATTTTTAGTTCAACTAAACCTTGTACCATTTCTTCTGCGTATCTTTCTACGAAGAGTGGATTATCAAACAGTGCATCCGTATTCACTGATGTGTTTGCGTTTTTACAGCCAAATAGAAGAAGTGCAGAAATGCTGCTAAGTGCGATGAGTGATACTTTTTTCATAGGAGTGTACGGAAAAATCAGAACGAAATTGTAGGTGAGTTTTATGCAGATACAAGCATTTTATGCGGCATTTGATAATGCTGCTCCTGATGATTTGCCGGATTTCTTTGGCTTCTTAGCAAGTTTTACCGTTTCCTCTGATATTGGTCCACCTGCACGTAGACCGCTCTTGATGCGCCAGTTTAATTTGTAAACGATGTATTGATGCTGAGAGTAGCTTAAGCCTTCCGGAATCAGTGTGGTCCAATATTTAAAAGAATAGTTGCTCTGTTGCGTTTCACACTTGGCAACGAGTGCGCTCTGAGCACCGGCGTCGTTTCCAATGTGTAAGACTTGTGGCGACCACTCTCCGTGCTTGTAGTCGCGGATGGATGGGTCACCATAACCGGGAACATAGTTATTTTCATACCCTCTGCCATGGCCATGTTTTACAACTTCCTTTGTGTCTTCCTTGGCTTGCTCTCGTAACCTTGCCTCATCGTCGTTATCAAGAACATGTTTATTGTGGCACCAGCAACGGTTGTACATGAGAGATGATAATGCACTGAACGTACCGACCCCTTTAGAAATTGCTTTGGCGTAGAGATCGTACATTCCACCGTTGATATATTTGAGTTCTGCCATTGCCTTGAACATTTTTTCGCGAGGATCACTGCCTTCTTCATCATCGTCATCTTGTGGTTGTTCACTGCTTTGCGTAGTTAAGTACTGTTGCATAGAAGAAATCTCTTCTTTCTCTTTTGATGAGAGTGGAAGTGCATATGCTCTGTTGATGAGATACTGTGCTGATCCCCAATCTTGCATATCCAATTCGCGCCGGATATCCAAGAGGATACCTCGACCAACTTCTTGCGGATTATCTAGGCGTCGTTCTGCTTGGTCTACGTATGCAAGTCGTGCACTGTAGTGCCAGTTTAGAAATGTATCAGATGATACAAAATGAAAACCAGGAATGAGTGCACTACCTTTTCTTTTTTCTTCGATTTTATCAAAGCTATTTTTAACATTTGTCCATCGTTTAATGCGTGAAGGAAGGTGATTGCTTCCTGCACCGCTTAGGAAATCTTCTATCAGCCGATCATCTGCGTTTCCTTCAAAGATCCTGCGCATCCACACACTCACTTTCTCTGGTGCCAGCACACCTCTGCCTGCAGCTTTTTCTAGTGTTACGCGTGCCTTTTTATAAAGATCGGTTCGTTTCTTTTCAAATGCTGCGAGAGCAGCGATTGCATTGTTCACAATTGCTTCTTTGGCTGAGAACTTCTCATCAACGAATTTTGACGAGAGAAGCAGTGTGAGTTCTGGAATATTGTTTTTATCTGCTTTTAAATTCTTTATTTTCCTCTTGGCGCTTTCTGCATCTCGATTAACTCGTTCCCAGTTTTCGTAATATGAGGGGAACTTATTGGTGAGGAAGTCCTTCTTCTGAAGCCATAGTACACTGCTTGAGCTAAGGCGGGTTTTCCATTTGTTTGCACTCTGTGTGCTGATCCATCCTTTTGTTTCAGCGCGATTGATTTGTGTATTAAAATTACTCTCCAGCTTGTTTACGCTAGAAATAACTTGAGGAATGTACGTCGAAACGTTTTCCTGTAACCACTTAAGCTTATGCTCGTGTGATATGGCACCTCCTTGTTCCAATCCTGAATCCGATAGCATTTGTGAATAGCTATCATAGTCTGCACTTGTAAGTGCAGAGCTAATGGAAATAGCACCTCGAATTTTTGCGAGTGCCTCTGAGCGCAGGTGATTTCGAATAGCTTTCTTTCCCGCATTATCTTCACTTTCTTCTGTTGGCACACTTGCCCCTCTCCTATCAAGGAGTGCATGCGCGTTATTATCTGGTGCGAGAGGAACCATAAGGTTAGGTACGCTGACATTGTGAATGTTTCCACAAGGCATAACAATTTTCTTTCGTCCTTTTTTGTGTGGTGTGATACTCTTCTTTCTCTAATGATTCTTTCAGATATTGATATACGCAAGGCAATTAAAGACGGACGAATAAAGATAGATTCTTCTAAGTCCGGGCTTTCTCAGCACATTCATGCCAGTAGTATGGATTTGCGTTTAGGTGATACATTTAAACTTTACGAGCACAGCAAATCTGCAATTCTTGATCCGAAAGATCCAACAACATTTGCTATGAATATGAGAACGATTATTGTTCCAGATGGTGAGCCATTTATTGTGCAACCCGGCGAGTTTGTTCTTGGAGTTACACAGGAAAGTATTTCCCTTTCAGACGATTTGGTTGCGCGTGTCGAAGGACGTAGTTCCATTGGTCGTTTGGGGATTATTATTCATTCAACTGCAGGGTTTATTGATCCGGGATTTAGCGGAACAGTTACATTAGAGATTAGCAATCTAAATCGTCTTCCTGTTGCTCTTTATCCTGGTATGAGAGTTTGTCAGTTAGCTTTTGAGCAGATGACTAGTGCTGCAGAGATGCCATATGATAAAAAGCCTCATAGCAAGTATCAGGGACAGGTGTTGCCTGAGGAGAGTAAGCTGTCCAAAGATCCGGAATTTGCAGAAGCGTAAGCTTTCCTTTGTATCTCGTTGCATTCGTCTATGTGCTCTGCTTTTATTTATGCGCTTTTGGACGATTAGCTCAGTTGGTTAGAGCGCACGGTTCACATCCGTGAGGTCACTGGTTCGAATCCAGTATCGTCCACCACCTAATTATATATGAAGCACAAATCACCTCATAATAGGATTCTCTATGAAGATGAGCATTTCCTCGCTGTAAATAAACTCAGCGGAGAGCTCACCGTGAAAGGGGCTGGCAAAATAGAAAAGTTGCCGCTTCTTGATTTTTTTAAGAAGGAATATCCAGAATTGCTTGCATTGCATCGCTTGGATTTTGAGACATCCGGTGTTGTACTTTTTGCGCGAACTAAAGAGGCGGAGCAGGCGGTACTCAATTCCAAATTTAAAGGATGGAAGAAGATTTATCAGGCATTGGTTATGGGTAGAATTTTTCGTGAATCAGGTGTGATTCGATCTCCGCTTCCTGCACGAGGCAAGGGCATGGTGGAGGCGATTACTCGCTATAAGGTTCTGGAGCGTTTTGCTAACTCTTCCTTTGTAGAAGCAGAGATAGAAACAGGTCGTCACCATCAGATTCGACTACATTTTGCTGCCATCAAGCATCCGTTAGTTCTTGATTCAGTCTACGGGCACAAAAAATTCAATCAGGTATTTACGCAGGAATTCGGGTATAGAAAATTCTTTCTCCATGCATCATCGCTCAGTTTCACGCATCCGGTTAACGGAGAGGTGGTTCACATAGAAGCACCGTTGCCTAAGGTTTTTTCAGGTCTCTTAAAGAAGCTGAGATCGCTTGGCTAAGCATTTAGTATCTCTGCTACACTCTGTGTGTTATGCGAGTCCTTTCCGGTATGCAACCATCGGGTCAGCTTCATTTGGGAAACTATTTTGGTTCCATGAAGCCGAATCTTGAGTTTATGGGTAAGGCGGATGAAAGTTATTATTTTGTGGCAGATCTGCATGCTATGACGACATTACATGATCGTGATGCTCTTAAGGCAGCCCGGGAAGATATTGTGAAAGATTACCTCGCCGCGGGTTTTGATCCAGAGAAGGCAATCATCTACTACCAATCAGACGTTCCGGAACACACGGAGCTCATGTGGATACTTTCCACACTTACTCCAATGGGGCTTCTTGAACGTTCTGTAAGCTATAAGGATAAGGTGCAGAGGGGGATTGCTGCCTCAGCCGGGCTTTTCACATATCCTGTCCTCATGGCGGCGGATATTCTTCTCTATGATGCCGACAAAGTTCCTGTTGGAAGTGATCAGAAACAGCATGTGGAAATTGCCCGTGATCTTGCGGTCAAGTTCAACAATGCATTTGGGGAAACTCTTACAATGCCGGAACCGATTGTTCGTAAAGAGGTTGCTGTTGTACCAGGAGTAGACGGACAGAAGATGAGCAAGAGTTATAGGAATACCATTCCGTTATTTGGTGACGATAAGACCATCCAGAAGGCGATTATGGGCATTACGACTGATTCCAAGGGGGCAGATGATCCAAAGGATCCGGATTCATGTATTGTTTATCAGATTCATAAGCTTCTGCTAAGCGAAGGGGAGGCATCCAATCTTGCTGATGAGTATCGCAACGGTATTGGGTACGGAGATGCCAAAAAAAAGCTATTTGAGGCATATATGGATTATTTTGCTTCTATGCGGAAAGAGAGAGGCAAATTAAAAGATGACTACGTACAATCTGTCCTGAAGGAAGGTGCTCAGAAAGCGCAAAAAACCGCTTCTGCAACGATGGGGAAAGTGCGTAAAGCTGTAGGGTTGTCTTAAATAAGAAAAAGTGCTATAATAATAGCAGAAATACACCTCAATATTATGCGTAAACACGTCAAAACTATTCGGTATGTTAATGCAACAATACTTGCTCTTGCTGTTGTGGCTATTCCTCTTGCATCGTACTACCCGCTTGTGGGTTCTATACTTATTCCAGAAGATCCATTTACGGTTCAGGGCCAAACAAAAGAACGTGCCCGGCGTGATCACAGAAATCTTCGCCGTCAGCGCCGTGCATACCATAATGCAATGGAAGATTGCATAGACCAACGTGCTGCAGGAGAAGACATTGAATGCCCAGATATCAATGATAGAGATGCCTACAAGGAATATCTTAATGTTCGTAAGAAGCCCACATTTGTTCATAGTTCTGCTTTCGATGAACTTGGTGATCGTGATCAGGCGCTCTTAACTCAATATGTGAATCTTGGGTATTGTCCTGCGCGTCTTGCCAGCCGTGGTTTGTATAGATTCTGTCAGGATATGTTAGGAAGTTTTGATACAGGTGCACCTAGCGGATTCCTAAATGATCGTATGGCAACGGAGTTAAAGAAGGCAATTGAGCAACCGCAGACACTACGTGCTCGTATTCAGCAGGTTCGTGATTCGTATGGTACTTCCGGTACGCGCAATACAGGTCGTTCGCATTACCAGTCACGATAGGGGTTAGGAGTGGGAGTAGGAGTGGGATTAGGATATCATTGTGTCCGCGTCACTTTTATGGAAAGATTCGTGCTTGCGTCGGCTAGTCCTCAGAGAAAGACTCTTTTAGAAGGGCTTGGGATTTCATTCGATATAGTTCCGAGTACTATTGATGAAACGGATTGCTCGGAAAAAGAGCCTGCCAAACGTGCTATGGCGCTTGCGCGTATGAAAGCAGAAGATATTGCTGCTATTCATTCAGATGCGTATGTCATTGGCTGCGATACGCTTGTTGTGGCGGCAGATGGAACTCTCCTCGAAAAGCCGGTAGATGCTGCGGAGGCGCGTTCTATGATCGAGCTCCAACGTGGTTCAGCTTCTATCGTACATTCAGGACTCTGTGTTGTTGCGCCAAATGGCAAGAGATCAGATGGTCTCTCCTCCAGTTCTGTTATTTTTAAAGAACTTTCTGATGATGAAGTTGCTTGGTGGATAGGAACAGGGCAATGGAAGGGGCGTTCCGGAAGTTTTCAAATTGATGGTCTTGGTCAACTTCTCATTGAACGTATAGAAGGAGACTGGACAAGCATTGTTGGCTTGCCAGTGTTCTTATTGGAACAACTGTTTGTAGATCTTGGTTCGAGTATGCGTCCGCCTTCGTCCTACGTGTCATCCTGAGCGGAGTCGAAGGATGCAGGACTACGGCGGATTCCGCATGATTCCTTCGGTGCACTTTTAAGATGTTATGACCTTCTTGCTCGTGGAGCTGCACTTATAGAGAGGGGTCTTCTTCGTGTTCTCCAATGCGTGCGCCGGCTTCTCCTAGATCGTAGTCGCCTGCTTCGAGGTTACGGTCATCTCCGGTAGTATCCTCGTTGCCGTTGTTATCATCGTCATCGTCATCGTACAACATATAGCTGTAGCGTATCGTGGCTTTGAATAAATTACAATGTTGGTAGACGATAGTTTTTAAGAGTTTTTCTCGCTTCTTTGTACCAAGGGCAAACGCTCTCAACCAACTTCCAGTATCGTGCGGAATGGCTGGTATATTTTCTATGTGCAAGCTCATGAATAATCACGTATTCAAGGAGTGTGTGAGGTACAAAGAGAAGTGCTGCATTCAATGCAATGATGCCATTGGTGGAGCAACTACCCCATTGGGATGAGAAGAAGCAAACGCGTACTTTGGTTACTTTCACGCTCAGAGTTCTTTCATTGATTGACTGCACTAATTCTGTGAGTGCAGAAAGGTGCTCTTTGGCAATTGTTTTCCAGAGAAGACGGTGAAATTCTGTGCGCTTCAATCTTGGTCCCACTGAAATGTGCCATTCATCCATTAGCTTTTTCACATGTGTTCTTGTGCTGGGCTTAAGTATGTAGGTGTACTTAGCTCCTGACGAGAGCGTAATGTCCTGATCGGACTCTCCTTTTAGAATTTCTTCAAATGGGTGAATTAGACTTCTTTCTCTGTCCTTTAATACCTGCACTGTCATTCTTTTGAGCAGGTTTTTAATGTGATCATTCTCTTCTGTTTTGGTTAGATTGCGCGCTAGTCGGATTACGATGGCTTCATCACGGTACACCGCTCGTGAGTGGCGATTGCGTGTATGTTCAATACAATATGGGATTTTCGAATCTTCCATTTGGGAAGTGAAGTATATCACTTCTAATTACTAAAAGGTGGTCTATATTCCTCCTGTAATATTCTACGTAAGCGTCGACTCATATATGGGTCAGGCTCTTGTTCTTCTGCAATTTCTTCTGGTTCGTATATCGTTTGGTACATCAAGTGCGCTTCTTGTAGGATGATAAAACATCTTCGTACATTTTCTTGTGCTTCGTGCAGTTTTTGTATTGCACTTTTGCTATCTTGTTCATCGAGAACAGACTGGAAGATTACATCGCTTTCTGAGAGGCATATGATTCCATCAATGAGTTTGGCTGAGATCTCTGGATCAGTATCTTTGTATTTATTAATGATCCCTGTGATGCGTGTAGCCAGGCTCGCTGTCCATGTCATTATATTCTCTGCTTTTAACTTAGTGATCATCAGCCATTTTGGCTTTCGATACATTGTAAGTAAATTGAGTTTAGCCTCTTCTAATTCTTTCACCGATTCAAATACATTACTGTCTATGGCTGTTACAATGGATGTTATAGCATCCAGAAGAATATTAATTTTAGTGATTGCCAGTGCTCTTGTATCTTCTGTTACACCTGGCATTTTTTCGATATAAATACGTTCTTTACGTAAGTATTCCATATTTAGCGTGAGCTCTGCTCGATAGCATCGAAGTGCGATTGAGAAACGTATGTATCTGTTAGCACTACGAAAATCTTCGTAACACTTACGACGATGTTCCGCACGTCTCTGAAGGTTACTTCGTTTATCTTCTCGTAATTTTTCGAGAGAATCATTTGTTTGTAGTATGCTTTTTCGAAATGCCTTGCTTCGTTCAATGCGTGCTTGCCATTCAGCTTCCGCCGCCGCCTGGATATCTTGTGTTTCGTTAATTGTTCCGCTCCCTGTTATTGCTCCACTTTCTGTGATTGGATCTATATCCTCCTGTGCATGAGCAACAGCGCCTAATGAACAGACACAGAGTAATAATGTTGAGATGGTACGTTTGAAGATCATAACTTTCGTACGAGTTTAGCACGTAAAGAAATATCTATTGCTTGCATCTGACGCACTCTATTTTTTTACTATGTACTACGATGTGAGATTTGACTGTTTCTTTGATGGTAAAGGGGCAAGTTTAAGAATGTATCCTTTTAGTTTTTCTATTACTGAATCTAGGTCTTCGTTCACGAGGATATGGTCAAATAGGTCTGTGCGTTCATCAAAGAATTTAAGATCCTTTTCAGCATTGTAGATGCGGTTCTTAATACTTTCTTCCGTATCGCGACCTCGTTTGTGTAAACGGTGTAGAAGCTGAGAGAGCATGGCACGCGTTCCTTTCCCCGGTGGCAAGAGACCACATGAGAGCACTGATTCACGGCTGTAGTGCTGTGCGAGATTCTGCAGTAGATTTATTTCTGTTGCCACGGTGGGAATCTTCTTTTGTTTCCAGATTTTCTCGATATCTTTAGCACGGTACCCGTACCAGCGTTTCTCTGATCGAAATGGAATCTCTGTTGCAGCAATTATTTCCCCCTTATCTTTCAGCTTGCTAAATTCTTCTATCGAAACGTACACGTATTCATCACTATCTTGTTCAGTTTGTGTCCGTGTGGTCAGAATTGGAACACGCTCTACATAGTCTGAGAAGACTTTTGTAAGCAGCATGTTCACTGTTGTTTTGCCGACTCCAGATGGTCCCGTGAGAGCTAAGATATATCCCTGGAATTCCTTCTTTTCTACTTCTTGTGGTTTTCCAATAACTGGCTCGTACGTTATATCGTAAAAATGCAATCCTTGCTTATTGGTTTGCATACGTCGCATGCGTGGATAGACAGGCTGCCCGATCACAATCGGAGATGTTCCGGATACCTCTCCCATTACATGGGTTCCGTCTTCCAGATCAATAATTGCAATTCGACGCGGTCGGTTCGGGAAACCGGCAGGCGGATGTTGAACGGTGGTAAAGGAGAGTATTTCTCCCGTTTGCATGCGGATATCGCGTTGCTTCTTTGCCCGTGCAATGGCTGGAGGAGTGTTAGGCATTGGTATGTTCAAGGATATGAATACCACACGTAGCACCTGCACCACCAAAATTATGAGCAAGACCCCAACGTACTTTTCTGTTCTTAAGTTGTTTGCTTACATCCAGGATTTGTTTGATACCCGTTGCAGCTACCGGATGGCCACAGGCTTTTAGGCCGCCGCTTCCATTTATACTAAAGTCAGGATTTTTCCTTTTATACAATTGGACGCCTGTTCCTTGCGTGGCAAATCCCATATCTTCCAGGCTGATTATGGCTGCGATAGAGAAGCAGTCATGCAACTCAACTGTGCTGATATCTGATCGGCTTATTTCCGCTTCAGCCAGCGCTTTTTCCATAGATTCTTTGGTGGCGTTAAAGCTAGTGATTGATGCGCGGTCTGCGATACTTAATGTGTCGTTACTCATTTGTGAAGCAGCAATACGAATGTCACTTCGGTGTGCAGTCGAGAGGATGCATGCTGCAGCACCATCACTGATTGGTGAGCAATCTAGCAGGCGGATTGGATCGGCAATCAGAGGGCTTGCGGAAATATATTCCACTGGTATCTCCTTTCTAAACTGTGCGAATGGATTTTCGGTCGCATTCTTGTGATGCATGGCGCTCACTGTGCTGAGTTCTTCACGCGTGAGCCCATATTCGTGCATGTACCTTTTAGCTATAAGTCCGAAGAGTCCGGGGAATGTGATGCCTGATGGTGCGTCTTTTTCGCTGTCTGCTGCGCCCATTAGGGCAGCAGACACTTCCTCTGTACTTGCATCAGTCATCTTCTCTGCGCCAACTACTAATATGTTCTCTGCCTTACCGCTTTCAAGAAGGCTACACGCGGTGTGTACCGCTATGGAGCCGGATGCACAAGCTGCTTCTACCCTAAGGGCAGGTGGATGATGCGGAAGGAGAGATGATGCAAGAGATCCCAAATGTGCTTGGTCACTCGTGCGTTCACCTAACATGTTTGCCACGATGATCATATCTATGTCCAGTACGGTGCATGGTGACGTATCAATTGCTGGTGTAATGGCTTCATCCATTAATTCTCTAAGACCTTTATCCCATGCTTCACCGAAGCGAGTCTGCCCGTACCCGATAATTGAAATAGTGTCTTGCATATTTATGCAGCGGCAAGTGTCTTACACCGCTGTAGGTATTCATTGTAGCTTAAATAAGATATTTCATGCTCTTGCACAGGCAGTGGAACGCCGTTTCGTAGCATAGTCATTACAAATGCATCACATCCCGCACCTGATCCGTACGAAACGAGGAGAATCTTTTGGTCCTTCTTTGCTTTCTGTAGCACGTGCGTTAGTCCAAGAAGTGAACAGGCACTATAGGTATTTCCAATATGTGGCACGATGAATCCTTCTTCCATTTGCTCTTTGCTGAAGCCAAATTCTTTTGCAATACGACTGGGGAATTTTCCGTTCGGCATGTGGAAAATGGCATGATCAATATCTTTAACTTCCATATCTGCGGTATCAAGTATTCCTTTAATAGTTGTACGCATGTGGTGGAAATAACCAGGCTCACCTGTAAATCGACCGGCATGGCTTGGATATGCATCGTGTGCTCCGCGCCAGAAGTCAGGTGTATCGGTTGTAAAGGAGATTGTGTGATCAATACCGCATATAGCTTTCTTAGAGGCTGTAGGTCCGAGCACCACTGCCGCAGCACCGGCTGCTGCTGTGTATTCCAGAGCATCGCCTGGTGCAGCTTGTGCAGTGTCGCTTCCAATGGCGAGGCCGTAACGAATCTGTTTACTTTGCACGAATGCATCTACTATCTGTACGCCTGCTGTTCCTGCTTTACAGGCAAATTCCAGGTCAGCACAGTGTGAAAACGGATGAACACCAAGTGCGTCTGCCACCATTCCGCTTGTTGGCTTAACCGCGTAAGGATGGCTTTCTGAACCCACAAATACAGCGGATATTTCCGATGGATCAATCTTTGCGATGTCAATTGCCTGTTTTCCTGCTTCATAAGCGAGTGAGAAGGCATCTTCACCTTCACCGGGGACAGTTTTTTCCTGTACACCAATGCTTTGCGAGATAGCATCACCGTCTTGGTTTCTGCTCGCAGCGATTTCAGAAACACGGATACGATCAGTAGGCAGATACATACCAAAGCCGATGATTGCGCTATGGGTCGTCACTTAGGTTATTAGTCAGTTTGAAGTGAAATCATCTTGGCGTGAATTGCGTATTTTTTCAATCATTCTATGACGTAATTTTATCGTCCAAGTCGTTTATGCGCCTTTGCGAGATGATGGCTTGCCTGAGCTGCTAAAAGGGATGTTTCTCCGGCCAGCACAGCAGCCCCTATAGATTCTGCAAGTTGCTGGCATGAGCGAAGCGATGTTTTTGGCTTCATAAGCAATTCCAGGCACTCATGTTGTGCCGGCAGACCCGTTCCACCTCCGCGTATTCCAACAAGGATGGCGGGGAGTCGTACACTTATCTTCAATCCATCAGGTGTTTCCTTAACAGTCGTATCCGCAAGTGAACCTTCTACTGTGTGCGAAGCATCCTGTCCTGTTGCCAGGTAAAGTGCGGAAATAATATTGGCAACATGCATATTCTTGCCGAGCGCTCCGGCAATCACCGATCCAGTTTCTAGTTTTGCTTTGGCTACATTCAAAATCATTTCAGGTGTTGCCTTTAGTATGGATTGAATTGTCTCTGCAGAAAGAATTACTTTTGCTGTTACTTCATACCCGCGTCCCATGTCGTGCGTTCGCTTGCTAGGCTTCTTGTCACTGTCGACGTTCCCGGCAATGGTAATGCATTCAACCCTTCGACTATGCTCAGGGGAGTCGTACTGCTCCACGATCCAGTTGGCGATGGCTTGGGCAGCAATAGTAATCATGTTCATACCCATGGCTTCATCGGTGTCTCCGTTTATGGTTAAAAAGACATGGTCTTTTTGGTGATCAATCGTACTAGAAAGAATCTTTAAGTGACCGCTTGTCTCTTCTCCTGCCTGTTTCCAATCGTTGGTTTTCTGCTCTATAAAGCCAATAAACGACTGTACACCATTTGGAACTCGGAAGGCGATGGATCGGGAAACTCCATGGTATACGGATGATATTTTCACTTTCGATTCCGAGATCGCTTTGCATCCTCTATTTACACTGGCGACCAGTGCACCCTCAGTAGTTGCGAGTGGCAGATGAAGTACTCCGTTTTCACCGGAACTGAATGTCACATTTAATGGGCCGGCGTATCCAACAGGCAACGGAACATGTCCGAACATTTGTTCGCAATTTCTCTCTTCCGCGTGTCCTAGTTTTTCAGATTCAGCAGATGTCATTCCGAGAGAAACATCCAATTCCTGTTCGATGCGCTTGCGCCTTTCGGCGCAGCGTTCAGCAGGTGCCATATCGTCTGGAAGATTGCGGAGATCCAAAGCAAAGAAATTACAATGTGTATATTTTTGCATCTAAGACATATTCTTGCTAATTTTTTCACTCATACTTATTCCTATGGAGAAAATTACAGTTTCTGCACCGGGCAAACTTATGCTCCTTGGAGAACATGCGGTGTTGTATGGAGAACCCTGTATTGTCACGGCAGTCGGACAACGTATGCGTGCTACTGTTGAGATAATTAATGAACAGGTTGTACGTCTAGATGCGCCAAATGTAGATGTACATGGTCATGAAAAGCCTTTTAATGAACTTGGATCTGCAGATACACCAAAGGGTGCTCGTTTTGTGGAGGTGGCAGTGCGTAATTTTATAGAGAAGCATTCAATTGAAGGTGGCGTGAGTGTTCAAACAATTTCTGAATTTTCTTCTCAATTTGGTTTCGGTTCCTCTTCTGCTTCAACCGTATGTGTTATCAAGGCACTTTCAGAATTATTTCAGCTATCTCTTAGCGAGAAGGAAATGTTCGAACTTGCATATAAAACAGTTCTTGATGTACAGGGAAAGGGATCAGGATTTGATGTGGCTGCCGGTATATATGGTGGCACACTCTATTACATTGCCGGAGGGAAGAAGATTGAACCAATTCCACTGGATAATCTTCCTCTAGCTATTGGATATACCGGTATTAAGGCAGATACGGTTACGGTCATTGATCAAGTAAAAGCGCTTGCTGATAGGCATCCGGAGCGTGTGGAGCATATTTATACGGAAATTGGCCACATTGTGGAGGATGCTCTTGGCGCTTTACAGTCGCAAGATTGGCAGAAATTTGGAGAGCTCATGAACTTTAATCAGGGATACCTGGAAGCATTGGGAGTAAGCAGTCAAAAGCTTTCATCCATGATTCATGGTGCTCGTGATGGTGGAGCATTTGGCGCAAAACTTTCCGGTGCCGGAATTGGTGATTGTATGATTGCTCTTGCTGAGGGAGATGCAGCACAATCCGTTGCTGAAGGTATAGAGAGTGCAGGAGGCGAGGCAGTCGATGTTTCTGTTAATGTAGAAGGAGTACGTGTTGAATCTTAATATTTCTTTATTTTCTCTTTTATGGAAAAAGCTACTGCAGTTGCCCCAACCAATATTGCCTTTGCCAAGTATTGGGGTAAGGAAAGCCAGACAGAGAAGCGTCCTGTGAATGGGAGTGTTTCCATGACACTAGGCGGTTACGATGGTCGAGATGGATTACAAACAACGACAACCGTTGAATTTGGAGATTATAAAGAAGATGAGTTCTGGCTGAATGGTAAGAAAATAGATGGCAAGAAAGCCGAAAAAGTTTTTACACATCTTGATCGTGTTCGTGCGGAGCGACGTACGAGAATGGGAGATTCATTTGATATGAGGGCAAAAGTAATGAGTGAGAACAACTTTCCAACAGATACTGGCCTATCCTCTTCTTCATCAGGATTTGCAGCTCTTACCGTTGCAGGCGTAGCTGCTGCGGGTCTTGAGCTTTCTGAGCGTGAACTGTCTATTCTTTCTCGCCAGGGATCAGGTTCATCCTGTCGTTCTATCCCCGGAGGTTTTGTAGAGTGGAAAGTCGGGGAAACCAGTGAAGATTCATATGCTTATCAATTGCATCCACCCAGTCATTGGAATCTGACAGATGTTGTTGCTGTTGTTAGTGAGAGTTCGAAGAAAGTTGGAAGTACAGAAGGGCAAAAATTTGCAGATACAAGCCCACTTTTTTCGCATCGCAAAGCGACAATGCCTGCAAAGATTGAACAGATGAAAAAGTTGATATCAGCAAAGGATTTTGTCCCATTCGGAGAGCTTCTTGAGCGCGAAGCACTGGAATTGCATGCGCAGTTTATTACACAAAATCCGCCGCTTCTTTATATGAGTTCGGAAAGTCTTCGTATTATGCATTTAGTGCGAGCTTGGCGCGAAGAACTGGATATGGCCGTCTACTTTACGCTTAATACGGGGCAAGATATTCATCTGATTTGCGAAGGCAAAACAGTCAAAGCACTTATTGAACAACTCGAGCAACATAGGGATTTTGTGAAAGATATTATCCCAAATTCTGCAGGAGAAGGTGCACGCCTCATTGATAATCATCTCTTTTAGAGCGAGAGAGGTGAGTGTCTAAACGAGTACTTTGATAGGAAGTTTTCATCCACTCCAAGTGCCAGTACCATGCCACCACCACCGGTCCGCCCGCCCGCCCCAATTACTTTTGCACTGCCACCGAAATCTTCCACGTTGCTAATAAAAGTTTGTACTTCCTTTGGTACAACTCCGAGTTCAACTTGTGCTTTGTGGTGATCTTGCATGACTGTGTACAATTCTTCTCCTTCAGCGAGGCGCCTGGCGCAATCTGCAATTGTATCCAGTGCACCGGAAACTTCTTGCTCCCGTTCCCGCACCCATGCTACTAAATCAACTGTCGTTTCATTTGGCTTACCGGTATCTACAAGAAATGCGCCACTCAGTGCATTTTCCTGAAGAGTGATAGGTCTTGGTCCTTCCTTTTTACTAAAATGAATGGGTTCATTAAGCCAAATAACGGAAAAGTCCATTCCACTGTGGCCAAAATTCAATTCATCTTCAATTGTGAGTGCATCTTCCTCGCATTTTGAGCCAAGCAAGCATTTTGTCACGGCTATAACTAAAGCTGTTGAAGATCCCATCCCTTTGCCGAGCGGGATTTGATTCTTAATTTCCAGTAGTCCGCTTGGAATTTCTTTTCGTTTAGTGCAGCGTTGTAAGATTGCTTTAATGTACTGCCGCCAGGAAGTATATTTGGCGAGGTCATCCCATTGAATTTCTATTCCATGCGTGTCAGTTGCTTCCTGAAATGATACATGCATGCCTATCTTTGTAGGCACTGCAATTCCAGGATGGCCGAACACCATGCTATATTCTCCTGAAAGGATGATTTTGCCGGGAGCAAAAGCAGTTGAGGGGTACATCTTCCTATCAAGTGTATTTCTCTTCTTACGAGCCGCCAAATCTTCTCTTGCGTTTTTTGAAGGTATCTATTGAGACTTCAATATCTTCTACTGTTAGATCCGGGAAAAGCTTTTCGGTGAAGAACCATTCCGCGTATGTGCTTTGCCAGAGAAAGAAGTTACTGGTTCGAAATTCGCCGGATGTGCGGATGATTAGGTCGATGTCCGGTAGCTCCGGATGGTCGAGTGCGGATCGTAGTGATTCTTCGGTCACTTCGCCTTTAAGCTTTGAAATGGCGCGTAAGAGTTCATCTTTGCCGCCGTAATCTAGTGCCAGGTGGAGTGTAAATCCATCGAATTCTGCCGTTTCTTTTTCCAGTTCCTCAATAATTTCTAATAGTGACGTGGGAATGCGATCTTTGCGACCGGAGTGGAGGAACCTTGTCTGATTTTCTATGAATTGCTTTCGCTTTTTGCGGAGATAGTCTTCTAGCATTTTCATGAGCTTTTTCACTTCTTGCGGCGCACGTTTCCAGTTTTCTGTGGAGAAGAGCCACATGGTTAGTACTGAAATTTCACTGCTTTCACGACACCAATCCATAATGTTCTGGATGGTATTAATGGCTTGTTCGTGTCCTTTCCATGGTTCGAGAATGCGTTTTTTTGCCCAACGTCGATTGCCGTCAGGAATGATAGCCAAGTGGAGTAGTTGATCATCCATTATTCTCACCAAACAGTATACTTAAGGCGATTGGAAACCATGGTGCAAACGTCTCAGATTTTTCATCAAGTTCTGTACAGAGTTCTTCTGCTGAGATCCAGCGCCAGTCAGCAATCTCTTCCGCATTTGGTTGGATAGCAATGCTATCATCAATTTCTCCAACAAGGATGGTATCGTATTCATGTTCCGCACCGTTTCCGTTCGGATCTTCTGCTTGATATACGAAAGAATCCTTTGTCTCTAGGTCACAAGAAAATCCAAGTTCTTCTTTAAGGCGTTTTTTCCCTGATTCTGCTATATCTTCTCCTTCTTGCGGGTGGCTGCAGCAGGTATTTGCCCAAAGCAGTGAAAAGAGCTTCTTTCCTTTGTTTCGCTGTTGGATGAGAAGCTCGTTGGTATCTTTTTTAAAGATGAATATTGAAAAAGCCTTATGAAGTTTCCCTTTTTTTTCGTGCGCTTTAAGTACATCCATTGTACCGAGTGTCTTGCCGTCTTTATCGCAGAGCAGTACGTGTTTCATAATGAGTGGCTATGGTGGGTGCTTTTTTGTTTACAAGCAAGTTCTCTATGTGCAAATTAAAATGTTTTATCGTATGATGCTCACATTCAATACCCCTACTAGCATGGAGATTTTCCTAGACCTTCTGACACAGTACTTCGGAGAGAATGCGATCATTGATATCGAAGTTGCTGCCGGTACGTTTATTGTTACCTTTTTAGTTCTTTGGATACTAAAGTGCCAACTTGTTACGCGATTAGGAACGTATGCAAATAAAACCAAAGTTAAGTTCGACGATTTAATTCTTGGAATGCTTCAGGGCATCGGGATGCCTTTTCTTGTTATTGTATCCCTCTTTGTTTCTGTGCAGCATATGCAGCTGCCGCCAATCCTAGATACTGTTATTCATGCAGCATTCTTAATTGTCCTTGTCCTTGAATCTATCAAGGTACTTGAGAAGGTGATTGTCTCCATGCTTGCGTCTAGCCTTTCTAAAGGCAAAGAGAGCAAGAAAACGTCTGTTGCTATTACAATGACTGTTCGTGTGCTTCTTTGGTTGATAGGCCTACTCCTTATTCTCTCAAACCTTGGATTTAACGTAAACTCACTAATCGCTAGCTTAGGCATCGGTGGTATTGCCATTTCTTTGGCACTTCAAAATATACTCGGGGATATCTTTAGCTCTTTTAGCATCGCAATTGATAAGCCATTTGAAGAGGGCGATTTCATAGTAGCAGGGGAACACAAAGGAACCGTAAAACACATTGGACTCAAGACCACGCGTATTCAGGCGTTGCAGGGTGAGGAAATTGTCATCTCCAATACAGAGCTTACCAGCACACGTGTAAGTAATTTTAAGAAGCTCAAAGAGCGTCGCATCGTCTTCACTGTAAGTGCGACATATGAAACGCCAGTTAAACAACTTAAGAAGATTCCAAAGATAATTAAGGAGATAATTGAAAAAGAGAAGAAGGCAAAGTTCGACCGTGCAATTTTTAGTGCGATGGGGGACTTTAGTCTGGATTTTGAAGTAGTCTATTTGATTCTAGATAATGACTACGCTGTGTATATGAATACGCAACAGCGTATCAACTTTGCTATTCTCGAAGCATTTGAAAAAGAAGGCATTGGCATACCGTATCCAACGCAAACTGTGCATGTAGCCAAGGAAGGCGCTATTACATAATCTGAATGTACTTCTCTTTCCGTTTCCGGCGCCAGATACTGTAGATCAGTCCTATATTACTATTGACGAGTAGTATGATGAGTAGCCAGATAACAAGTGGAACCCGAATGATAGGTGCGCTTCCGTGCAGAGATCCTTCTACTTTAACCTGTACCATTGGCAGGATCACATCGAATTCTTCTTTTTGCTTGAATATGATTGTTTCTGATGCCATGAGTTCTGATGGTGGTTCGATAATAATTGAGTGCATCTCTACTTCATCATCACTCACGCGAATTTCCAGAATGTGGTTTCCTACTTCCACATTATAGAATGTAGCGATTCCGTACTCATCTGTCTTAGCAAAGCGCGGTGTTGAGAACAAAACGACTGATATGTTTTCTGCTGGGTTTCCGAATGCATCAAAGATGTTCATGTGCAGGCTGGCGAGAAGTGTCTGCTCTTTCTCTCTGGACAGTTTGGTCTTGTAGTAGTTTTGCTCAGGTAGTTCCGGTGCTGCGCCGTGATAGCGTACACGGTATGCATACAATGCATCTTCAGCTGCTTCTTTGTAGAAGTAAGCAAGGTTTTTTGTTGTTTGTACAGTGCCAATAATCGCATCAGTAGCAGCGATGTAGGTGCTTGCTGTTTTATATATTCCGAACCTGACAGTGGAATCAATTCCTTTGCCTGTAGCAAATGTTGCCTTGGTAATAAATCGTCCTACTTCCTTGGTAGCTTTACCGACATTCCGTTCTGCAAATGTTTCGTCAATGCGTTGTGCAAGATTGCGGGCATTATTAACAATTAAATCCTTAATTGGTGCTGTTGGTTTATACACGAATGTTTCTATATTCTCATATACTTTTTCTATGCGATCTTTACGTGTGACGATACGTTCCATTTTGCGCTCTTCTTGTTTCTGTGCAAGGCGTATCAAGCGATCTTCACGATCATGCCGTGCCCAATCTCGCTCGCGGATCTCACGTCGAAGTGCTGTGAGTGACTCGTAATCTGGATCATCAAATTCGTTCATGGCGATGGCGGGTGCTGCTTCATGTTGAGTAGTTGCAGTCGATTCACCATCCTCCTCCTCTTCTTGTGTTGTCTGCCAGCTTCTATCCTGCAATGAGATCTGGATTCTTGTTTCCGTTCCCGTAACTCTATCTGAGCCTCTCCGTCCGCTGTCCGCTGGTCCTGATGGTGTTGGTGGATTTTCTGTATCATCAGGTTCAGGTGCTGGGCTCACAGATGAATCACTTGATGCAGAGCTCACAGATGAATCACTTGTTGAAGAATCACTTGATGCAGAGCTCACAGATGAATCACTTGATGCAGAGCTCACAGAGGAATCACTTAATGCAGAAAAACTTGATGTAGAACTGGCAGAAGAAGAGCTAGAGTTATTCTGACTATTATTGGAGACACTGGAAGCACTGGTACTGTAGACACTAGAATTGGAACTGCTGGAACTCGATGAGTTTATGTCCGGTACATCATTGGCGATTTGCCAGGCGCGTTCTTCAAATGTGCTGTCTCCTGCGACAGTGTTCAGGGCGACAGGGCCAATCAAGTAGAACTCCGGTGATACATCCGGTGCATCATATGTATAGGAGAAGGTGGCGGTATTGCCTGTGTTCCATAAGCCTTCCCATGTGATGGTGGTTTCCTCATCATTCAGAGATTCGGTTATTGCCGATGGTGAGATATCTGATACTTCAAATCCTTCTGGAACAATATCCGTGATGCTTCCTTGGAATCTTTCTGAGAATTCTACTTCCACTTCCATTGTAGACGGAGCAAATGGCCACAGTCTTGTTGCAGCTTCTCTT
>SDBT01003593.1_pt1 | contig 26724 bp, 30 predicted proteins | sample 2277101 | NCBI WGS metagenome assembly SDBT01 (sample SAMN10404973, study PRJNA504765) | marine sediment metagenome | isolation source: marine sediment core GS10_PC15, 103 cmbsf | place: Arctic Ocean: Southern Knipovich Ridge | collected 2010 | reverse complement strand
CCAAGAAACCTTCACGGAAAGTGACCAAGAAACCTTCACGGAAAGTGACCAAGAAACCTTCACGGAAAGTGACCAAAAAACCTTCACGAAAAGTGACCAAGAAACCGACTGGCTTTACAGCAATGACTGTCACCGAATTAAAGCATGAGGCTAAAAAGCGTGGTCTTAGCGGATACTCTAAATTAAGAAAGGATGAACTGATAAAACTGTTACAAACCAAAAAGAAATCGTATCACAAGGTGGTTACAGCAAAAAAAAGCAAATACACGACAATGACCGTTGCCAAATTAAAACAGAAGGCTAAGAAGCGCGGTCTCTCTGGATATTCTAAACTACGTAAGGCAGAACTGATAAAATTATTAACATAACGGAAATGTAGCACTCACAGGTGCTAATAGTGCGTGTACTAAATAGGGATAATGGTACTACTATTTGTAGGGTAGAAAAACAAAATGGCCCTTTAAAATCGATATAGAGAGGGTTGGTGTAAAAATAAATTTGTCAGAATAAAATAATAGTTTTGTTGTGAAGAATAATGTTGATAAAATAAATCAAAGGATCGACTCGAAAAATTTTAATTCGAGAGAATTTCGTTCAACACACAAAATTTTGTGTGTTGATCAAAATTTTGCAAAAATAAAATTTTTCGCGGAACCCTCCCTATGCGCCCCTGTGCTAAGCATGACACGAAATCGCGACTTTTTCGCACCCATCCAATATGCCACAAAATATGGGTGCAAATGGTGCAACCACTAATCAGGGGCGAATAAGGTTGTTACAGCGACCCGCACCCATATTTTAGCACCATCGATGGTGCTACTAGTAAAACAGCAACGTGTTACTATTAAAATAGGGACTTTTGCGCACCCATCAAAAATATGGGTGCGCAGGGCGCATCCGCTAATCAAGGGTGAATAAGGTTGTTGCGACTGATCGCACCCATATTTTAGCACCATCAGTGGTGCTACTATTTAAAGAAGTGGGTTTTTTATTTATAATGTACAAATGTGAGTATTGTAATAGTAGTTTTTCGCGTGCCACAATATTAACCAAACACCAGAATACTGCAAAATATTGTTTAGAATTACGTGGGGAGAACCATGAACATAAAGAATATACATGTAATAGTTGTAAAAAAATATATTCTAGGCGGGACACTTATAATAAACACGTGCAAATGTGTACTGTAAAAAGTCATGATTATGACCGAGAAAAACAGGCGAATAATCATTTGGCCGAACAGATATTACAGTTGCAAAAGCAAATCACCGAATTAATGACTTCCGGTACAAGGACACATCCCAACATTAATATTCACAACCATAATCTTCAACCACTTACTGACGAGAATATTTCAGAGCATATTGAAAGTCTAAGTATAGAATTTATTTTACAAGGCGCAAAGGGCTACGCCACTTTTGCTAATAGTTATCCATTTAAAAATCGTGTGGTTTGTACCGACAAGTCGAGGAAAAAGCTAAAATATATGGACGCGAATGGACAGATTGTTGATGATCCACGTGGTATGCAGTTAACCCAACGGTTCTTTCAAACTTATGCTGAAAAGAATAGACAGATCATCAATAATGAATACCACAATTTACAACAACAAGTACAGGAGATCGCTGAAAGTGGTAACGCAGAAAACTCTGATTTAACCGGAATACTTTTAAAGTCAAGTCGCTTACAAGAAATTCTACAGTTTTGTAACGAAGCTGCAGAAGGCAAAGACAATGAGTTTACTCAAGAGTTTATTAGTCACTTGACAAAAATTCTTTGAAGCAACCTCGGAGACAACCTTTGGTTGCTTCGACCTGCCCTTCCCTAAAGATAAAGCTGATCTCTGCATACCTGCCTAAAGCGTGTTTGTAATAAAAAAATCTATCATATTACATATTAACCACCAACAATAAATGGATAAACTATACATTAAAGGTGGAACAGTAAACTTTGCATCAAAGCGTGACTTTAACCGTGATGTGGATACATTGAAGATATTGTTAAATTTAATGGTGTAAAGATACAACTAATTTTCAACCCGAATGGATCGTTTGGTATGTTGAAAATCGTTTTCCTACAATGAATGAAATAGATCAAGACAAATTGACCTCAATATTTTAAAATATTTAGCCAAAAGCCTTTTATACATCGGATATCAAAAGCCCCAATTATTTAGTGGCTAAAGAGTGTGTATTAAAAGTAGATCAAAAGAGAGGGTCCGCTTCGGTAAGCGGGGGTGCCGGCGTGGTCCGCTCAGCTGAGCGGGAATCAATTTTGCACTTTGGATGCTCGCACTACTTTTTCTAAAGTAGATTTCACTTTACTCCCCATTGTGGATAGGTTGGCTGTACAGTTCGATATTCAGAAAAGTACTGGTTGGTAAGTATCGTTAGTGGTTGCTTAATAATACCTTTCCATTTTTCAGTGTTTTTCAATCTCCCAAATTTCACAGCTGTATTATCATTACCGCGTGTACTGACCGGCAATTGTTGCCGGAGCCAACGAATCATACCAAGACTAAGACTATTACGGTATGAATACAAAGAATTTAGAAATAAATGTAAATCATAAATGTGGCTTGGAGTTTCACTACATCCAAAGCTGCGCGCATGATTAGTCCCCACTTTCGGATTTTTGCATAATCTAGGGATTGATGCATAATCGAAATCTGCAATTTTTACTATTGGAATGTCAACGGGGAGCACCCAATAATAATTTTTATATCGTAAAGTTAGCTTTTGCTTACGCGGAGTAAAATCCAACAATATGTTATCCACCTTTAAATCATTGTGACGAAATCCCGGTAGAATATTTTGTATAACTAATAATGTAAATAATATTTGAACAATTATTCCTTTGACTATTCTCTCTGTAGGATCATCCTGAAGATATTTCCAAAATGTCTCATTTAATTTTTCTAATACAATATAATCAGTTTTTTTACCTGGTAAGTATTGATAAATAGTGATGATATTTGGACTGATATATGAATAGGTGATTTTATCTCTCAATATGCGTAAGATTCTTGTTTCAAGTGCACCATCAATCCTTGGTAGATTTTTATAAAATCGATGATTAATAATTTTGACCGCATATCCTTTATACAGATAAACAATTGCATATCTACCACTGCCCAGTTTTTTAGCGGTATCTTTTAAATCTTGTAGTTCTTTCAAGGGAATTCGACGATAGTTTTTAATTCGCTTTAAACGAGTTATCCACAAAGTTCCGGCAATTTTTTGAATTGTGAATAAAATTCTATTTAGAGTGGCAGTGGATAATTTACGCCCTGTATAAGGGTGTATTCCAGTAATATATGTCTCAGTGAGTTCGGTATAATTTAAAAGCCATCGTTGGTGATTAATTGTCCAAAGAACCACGTTACCTTTTATTTGTAGTTTCTCCATAAACTTATTCTTTCAAAAGAAAATCTCTATGAATCAATTATCATTAATTTTATGAATCTCAAATAAATAACCTCTCTTTCTCGTATTGGCATCTCTTAATCTAAGTTCAATTCTATTTTCTCAACTTTTAGATATAAATTCTCTATATATTATGAATCAGGATTATCTTCAATCATTAAATTAGATTTTAAATCGTCCAATGTGAATCGTTTATCCATCAAAAATAAAAATTCATTACTGATAAAGCGGATAGTTTCATTTGATTTTGGAATTTTATTTTATCATTTGAATAACAATCTTTGAATGAAGATATTCTTCTTCCTAATGAAATTCTATTAATATGAAACATATTTTGTAATGACAAAAATGAATATAAATTATTCATTTTTTAAGGATATATCAATTATAAATAAAATGGGTAACAATGTGACTAAAAAGCAAATCAAAACTTTGAATAATCTGCAAAAAGAGAATGTACTTGAACTCGTAAAGGGTCGCGACGTCATTGCTCGTGTTATTGATTGTTATGATGGAGATACATGCACTATTGTATTTTTGGTAGGAGAGGTTCCTATATCGCTTCAATTAAGATTGCTTGGCATTGACACTGCTGAAAAATCTCGTCGACAAGATCGCAGCGATCGTACGTCAGAAGAGATTGAATTGTGTGAAGCAGCGTTGGCTTTTCTCAGTTCAAGAGTGTTAAACAAATGTGTGTACGTAGAAATGAGCATGTGGGGGAAATACGGTGGGAGGGTGTTGGGAAATCTATATTGTATCGATAAAAAAGGACAGAAAACTGGCGCAAGTCTGAGTCAACAATTGTTAGATGCTGGCTTGGCGGTTGAATATCATGGAAAGAAAAAGGACACAAACTGGGCAAAAGTGTACTGGGAATGGAAATCGTGATAAATAAATAAAATAGTTGATATAGTTAATGGAATACAAAAACTATAATACATTATCCAGTGGTTCTCCTATTCCAGACTCTGAAACATTGGCAAATTTACCGGACTATATTATATCTGAATTAACTAGTACGCTCAATGAAGCAGATTTATTAGAGTTGTGTAGACGTTGTGATAAAGTCAAGAAGAAATGTCTCGCATGTGATGAACTTTCCTCAAAATTGGGTCATGAGGCGGCTCAACAAGCTGATACCGAGATGGTAGAAGAATTTCAACCAAACGGAGATATAGATATGTTAACAGTTGCAGTGACAAATGATGATCTTGATATGCTGAGGATATTACTTGCAGATTCCCAATTTACTGCCGATGAATTGGCTGATGTTCTAGATATTGCTACAACACAAGAGAGTGGGGTACAACTACTCCAAGAATTAATAAAAGCTGGTGCTCGATCAAGCAAAGAAACGCTAAGAGCCGCAATTCTCGCTGCAAATGTAGATACAGCGAGATTTTTGATTGAGCAGGGAGCTCCCATGGAACCGGAATTACTAGTTGATGCAATAGGAACTCGTATAGGAGAAATTGTCCAATTACTTTTAAATCATGGAATTGATCCCAACGAGCGAATAAATTCTCGGTTACCGATTGAAACTGCAACAGATGACGAACAATGGCACCTGGTGAAAATTCTATTGCCTTTTAGTGATACATCATTATTAAGTAAACACAATGCAGCAAAAATTCGTGATCGTTTGGGAACCGCACTGGATACAACACGTATAAAGGCCAAAATGGCACCCAGAGCGTCCTACGACCTACTTGACGCAATTGTGGGGGGTAATAGTGCACTCTTTAAAAACAAATTATACCAAGGTAAATATACGATAAAAGATTTATTACAAGATCATGTTTATCTCCTCGTGGGTACATCTGGAAATGCTGGATTAATGAAGATTTTATTATCGTACAAAGATCCTAACAGTGTAAAAATTTTAGCAAAACAAATACCAATAGAAACATTGGATGCAATTGTTCTCAGTATAAATCCACACATTTTTGATATTGTTTTTAATAAATTTACTGACAAACTAGGAGACAAGATCACCGTTGGGCAACTTGATCCAACAATATTATTAACTGCGGCAATAGGTGGCGTTGATACGTTAAAGATGTTGTTAATGTGGCGTGACATAAATGGTCATGGTTTTACAGTTAACGACATTATAAATTCAGGGCTATTGGAAAAACTAATCGAAAAGAACGACCATCAAAGTTTATCATTTATAATAAATAAATTTATAGATAATACCGGAAAACGTATTAATGTCCAAGATTTGCTTAGCAATAATATGCGTATAATAAGAATTCTGGCCAATAGTGCATATTTTAATCACCGATTGTTTGAATATTTTCGTGATCAAGCTGGAAATCGCTTACAAGCTAAACATTTTGATCAAGCGCGTCAATATGCAACGGTACCTACACCGTATCATAGCCCCTCTGCATTCCGAAAGCTCGTTGAAAAAATCACTGCGATAAAACACCCAAAACAAAAGCAAGAAATGATACAATATTTATCAACAATTTTTGAGATTCATGGCCCAGAATTAGCAGAAGCGACCAGTAAAACAATCACTGAGCATATAAATCGTTTATTTGGCGCACGTTTTTCGGCAAATTTTGTTGGTCGAGGGGTTCCGTCATTACGGCCACCCCCGCCCGGCAGAGCAGTTACAGTTTCGCCAACTGCACAACCAGCTCCGCTACCAACTGCACAACCAGCTCCGCTACCAACTGCACAACCAGCTCCGCTACCAACTGCACAACCAGCTCCGCTACCAACTGCACAACCAGCTCCGCCACCGACTGCTGAGAACACGCGAACTGCACAGCCACCAACTGCACCGCCACCGACTACAGTTCCAACTGGTTTAGCTGGTAAGTTCAAGGGTTTTGCCCGGGGAACTGGTCAGAAGGCATTGGGTGGTATGCGCGCATTACTATCTAATATGGATCCGGTTGCTGCAGCCCGTGCAATAACTTCTTTAGATCCAGAGACGTTGAACAAGGTAATACGAGGGAATGTGGATACCCAAACTGTAGGTAAACTGTTAACCACTTATGCAGGTGTTCAAACTGGGGGCGATAGGGAACAATGGGCAGCGACACTTGGTAATATTTTAGGTGAACAACAAACCACTGCAGAATTGGCTCAAGCAGCAGGAACCATTGTGGGTAAGGTACCCAATGAGCAAAAAAGCGCCCAAGTGGCTGGTGCCATTTTGGGTAATGTTCCTCAGTTAAAAGCTCAGATGCCACAGCAGTATATATCATTCTCTGAGCAGGTACAAGCCGCATTCAAAGATCTTGAAACATATCCTGATCACAAAGTAAAACTACTTGCAAAACATATGAAATTACACGATTGTAATAATCGACACAAAAAAGAGCTGTGTCTCGAAATTGCCCGAAAACTAATCTATTCTAACAGTAGAGAGTTACCGTTCACAGATAAACGTAAATGCTCTAGATATACCAAAAAACTGTCTGAAAAAGAGCTAACAAGTATTCGCAACAAGGTGTATAGAAAATTTGTGTCTTTCAAAGACTCTGTGTATACAATGAGCAGCAAAGATTTACATGATGTGTTCAGTTTATATGACAAGTTATGTTTTGATGGTGATATAGAGAGTTACGTTCGTGATGCAAACTTTACACTGAAATTTAGAACCAGTGGTGAAGACACCTTTACTACTGAAGGTATTTGTACGCAAAAAATATGTGATTACATAGTTACTATTCCTACACATTACTTTAAAAACGTAAACGGTATAACCAATGTTGCTGGACATCTCTGTAAGGACCAGTTAGAATGTCTATTACGGGTTATGGAGCACGAATTAGTACATTTAATCATTTTCATGTTCTGTGGGGATCCTTTTATCACCGATCAACATGGAACATTATTTATGAATATTGTAAAAGATCTGTTTGGTCACACGGATTTTAGGCATTACATTTTTTAACTATTAAAGTAGATCAAAATGGGTCGTGTATGCACGACCCAGCGGGAGGCTTCGCCTCCCGAGTTCACAAAGCATCACATAACGAAAAAAATTGATTTGCGCTGACCGCAGCGCATCACGGGAGAGGGTGGCCAACTGGCCACCCTCTCGGTTTGGACACTTTAGCGAACGCAGTGAGCGTCCAAAGTGTAAAATTGATTTACGCTGACCGCAGCGCATCACGGGAGAGGGTGGCCAGTTGGCCACCCTCTCGGTTTGGACACTTTAGCGAACGCAGTGAGCGTCCAAAGTGTAAAATTGATTCTTCATATCTGTAAAGATAACAAAATCACTTGCTCTATTCCACACAAACATGGATATACTTGCACTTTGTTTAGAGACAATTACTAATAATATAAAACATCGCGTTGATCCTTCTCTTCTTAATCATATTATCACTAGTGTCTGCTTACTTGATCCGGCGCGGATTCGCTGCCTGCAGACGCTCAGAGGACATACTGACTGTGTGAATGCGGTTGCGAGCTGGAACGGCAAGCTGGCGAGTGCGTCGGGCGACAAAGAAGTGAAAATTTGGGACGTGGCTGACGGGCGATGCGTTCAGACCTTGCAGGGACACACTGGATGGGTGTGGTTTTTGGCGGTCTGGGGCGACAAGCTGGCGAGCGGCGGAGGGGGAGACAAGTCCATCAGGGTTTGGAACGCCGATGGCACTTGCGAACGATCTCTGCAGGGACACACTGGCGCTGTCTGGGCTCTCACAGCATTTAAAGACAAGCTGGCGAGCGGGTCTGCTGACGATACCATCAAAATCTGGAGTCGTGCAGGGACCTGCGAGAAGACGTTCACTGGTCACGATGGTTGGGTGTGTGCACTGACCGTGTGGGATGGGCGACTGGTCAGCGGGTCAAATGACGGTACGATCAAACTGTGGGATGTGAGTGCAGACAGCTGTCTGAAGACCTTTACTGGGCATTCCAACAATATCTTCGCTTTGACTGTCTGGCGAGGGAGGCTCGTGAGCGGGTCCTTTGACACGACAATAAAAGTGTGGGACAAGATGGGTGTATGCGTGATGACGTTGCAGGGGCACACTGCACCTGTAAATACACTTATAGTGTGGGGAGGGCTGTTGGTCAGCGGCTCTGGGGACAAGAGTGCGAAGCTATGGAATGCGGAAGGGGAGTGCGTGCGAACGCTGCAAGGGCGTCCTGACTGGGTGCTGTGTCTGGCAGTGCACGAAGGAAAACTGGTGAGCGGGGGGGATGACAAGCTGGTGCGGGTGTGGAGATACACATGAAAGTATCAAGATACAGTGGTCATTGATGAAAATGGTTATGTCGAGGTTGGAGCTTTGCCTATGTTTAGAGGTTTCAACTATTAAATAGTAATTTTCGTTTACCAAAGCAGATTCTGGGCGCTTGATCTACTTTTTTCTAAAAGTAGTAAATTAATGTATAGTTGATTTGGCGATAAGCTAGTCGATAAAAATAGCAATACTATTGGCAAATTCTGTGTTGATAACGTTCATTTAAGCAAAGAAGGTTATGAGATTTTTGCAGAGGAAATCTTGCGAGTTATATCTGAGGGTTGATTTACTTTTGAAAAAGTAGAATTGATTTCTTCTAAAAAATAATTAGATTTCTTTGCTTTTAAAATCTTTTAAAAAGCTTAATTCTTATAATAATGACTGGAGGATTTTTTTCTGCCGATACTCAAGTATTACTTGCCAATGGTACATACAAAAATGTATCGTTGCTAAAACCTGACGACTATGTTCTAAATATGAATAAAAAAGCTGTCAAAGTCAAAAAGGTTCTACAAGGTCCAGCAATAGGTATGACTGAATTGCAATATTCCAATTGGTATTCGTCATTTCATTGTACTCGAGAATTAGAAATCTTGATCAAAGACTCCTCCCCCAAAAAGGAAGAAGATGATACAATATGGACCCTCGCTGACAAACTTGTCACTGATAACATATTATCTCTCGGTGATTATCCCTATGCTCTCAAACTCCCCAACGAATTTAATATACCAATCATCACACCAAAGAAAATAGCGATTCTAACGCCAACATACCACCTGGGGCTTATTTTCGGGTTATATGCTGGTTATGGATCAATTGTAAATGATTCAGTAGAATTTCGCTTTGGACCAAACGATGAATTGGTTAAAAATGTTTCAGAGTTTTTAACTGATCAATTTGATGCAGAGACTTTTATAGAAAAGGATGAGCATTGTTATAAAGTGCATAGTAATTCTGCACACTTGTTAGATTTTTTCTCTGAATTTAAAAGCAAACTATATCGCACTATTCCTAATAAGTATTGGTCATCAAAAGAAGATTATGTGCACGGGTTGTTTGATGGACTGATCGAATTTGATCCAAAGACAATGGTCAGCCGGTACATTTCAGTCACCAAAGAAATGGCCGAGATATTTTTATGGATATGTTCTATATTAAAACAAGATCTTGAAAGTGCTGTGGCGACCTTGGATCAAAGTCAAATGCAAGTGTACTCATTATTCGTCAATCATGCCCAACAGACAAGCACAGACATTACAGTGATTGAAAACAGCGAACAAATCTTTGAGACCTGGAGTATCATTGTTGATTGCCCCACTAACAGCTATATCGTTAACAATTTAATTGTACGATCCAAACCGGTCCCCGAAAAGGTGAGTGAAGAAGGGCCTACGGGTTGAAATAATACCGAAGCGGACCAACTACTTTTTTTAAAGTGGAAAATTGATCGTTTATTAGATCATTTGTGCAAACACCAGTAACAACAAGATGGACATTTCAACGCTGGTTTCGCAAGCGGAAGAACTAGTGACGCTGGTAAAACTGGGGTTGGATTGGGTTTTGAACGACTGGTGATGTATATTACTGGGGTAGAACATATCCGAGATGTGATTCCGTTCCCAGTTTATCATAGGCATTTGTCCTTGTTAAGTTCCGCTCAACGTTACTTATTTCTTTTGCGGGTGCTAAATATAAAGGAGGTCATTTTGTTTCCGGATATGAAACCCCACATGTAAAAAAACACTATTAAAAGTTTTACTTTGTGTCTCTGTGATGACACAAAGTAATCTGCCTGAACATGTGTGACTCTGTCAGGTATATTGACGAAATCTAAAAATTCTATTAATTTCATCGAACCACATATTTATCCATATATTTATTCTTTAATTGGAGAAAACTGATTTGGTAATTTTGATAGGCCTCAATTTTTCAATGACTTCTTCCTACCACAAACGTTTTCACGATTACTATTATGATAGTAATGATGGCGTGTTACCTATACCATCTGAGGACTATAAAATTGGCGATAAATGCAAACAGATAGCTCAGCTTGCAGATGCACTGTATAACAGATTTATCCCCGAACAAAGATATATCCCGAAGTGACAAGATTAGTTGGATAAAGATCGGGCTAAATATAAATTTAAATACGATAAATATCCTAAACTGTACGATATTCTCTTTAAATTTTTACAGATGGGATTTTCAACCTTAAAGGATATCGGCAATAATATGCACGCTGAACCTGAACCCATTCAACAGCGACCAGGCCCTATGAAAATTTTCGGGACATTAAGTTCAAATGGTAGACCCATTCACATGGATAAACTGGTTATACCCGCCATTCCAGGTACATATGACGAAGTGGATGGATTTGAAACGAGTGAGCTTATATTAAACTCACTCGCGTATATGAATGATTTACTATTATATGCTGAGGAGATGCACGATCTTTGAAAGAATTGTTATGCTTTTTAATTAAAAGGTTATGCAAGTTGTGATTGCTTATATTGTATAAAGTAGAGAATCACAACATACAAAATAGGGCTTTACGTGACCCTACTAATTCATGTTTTCATTCACAACACTTGCAGATACACTGTATAACAGATTTAAGGGGTTCATACCACAGAAACGGTTGCTACTGAAACAGAATAGACGAAAAGTGTTACTTTATGTACCAGTAAGTACACAAAGTAAAGATTTAGCTACTAACCTTGCTGCTGCGTTTTTGGACTCGTTTATTCTTTTTCAGACCATCTGCAGGTGTTTTTTGCGCACTAACTACAGTCACCTTTTCAAATTTTCCATCAACCCTAATCATTGTCAAATTTATTGCTTGTTGATCAATCTGTAGCTTCTTTTTTAGGGATTGAAAATATACATATAGTGTACATTCAACCTTGCAGCTTTTTAGATTGGGATTAGTACTTTTAGCGAGAACAGTCATGTCAATAGAATAATCTTTTGTGCGAACATTAGTGATTTGAGGATCTTCGAGATTTGATTCAGCTTGACTAACAAGCTGATCCAATAAAGCATCTTCTAATTCATTGTCATATTGATCCAGATATTCCCAAAAAGACTTTAAAATGTTACTTGCTCCACCGCGAATCAACCATTTGCTGATTGCACGATAAATTAGTTTGGGATCGCTCACAGTGGTTTCTGCAGCATAACTTTTTTTACCAGCAGTGGCAATTAATATCCATGTATTGTCCGTCATTAAACTACCCTCGGTTATTTGTTTAGGTCACTATTGATCTAAGCAATTAAAAAATCGAATCATGCACACATTCAGAATATCTAACTCTACTTTTCTAAAAAGTAGGGGACGGTGTACGTACACCGTCAGTTGTGTTAATATCCACTCCAAGCAGCAATACCAGGACCCTCCAACTCAAAATCTGCTGGTGGAGAAGTGTATCCACCTTCAATAACATTGGGTTCAATCTCAAAAGCCTCGTAACAATTTTGAACATATAACCAAATAAGTATTGCAAATGTAATTATGAATAACAACAATGTTGTGTCCATTAATCTTGTTAAATATTAATTTTCTACTTTTTGCCTAAAAAGTAAAGCACGCAGAAGTAGTCCGCTGAGAGAGAAATTTGACAAAAATTGAATAATAATTTTGCAGATTCACCGATTAGTAACCACAAAAGTCGCAATGAACTGTCTTGCAGTGAGTAAAAACACTTATCTTGGACCGTGTCAGGGGTCACTATATTGGGCCATACACTCCGGAGAGTACATGAAGCCTCCGACCCAATGCATGCCTGTACCTCCAGAAGAACCGCAACATCTAAAGGAGCCATACACTATTCCAGAAGAACCGCAACATTTGAAGGAGCCGTACACTATTCCAGAAGAACCGCAACATTTGAAGGAGCCGTACACTATTCCAGAAGAACCGCAACATCTGAAGGAGCCACCAGAAGAACCATATATAGAGGAGCTTGAATATGGTCTCTCGAATGACTACGATGGCGACGACTACGATGGCGACTACGATGACAACTACGATGACGACGACTACGATGACAACTACGATGACGACTATGTTGGCGAATGCGAAGATAGTGATAGTGATAGTGATAATGATGATGAGTGGTTCTTGTATTCAAAGTGGTAAGAGAGTGATTTAAAGAATCTTTTACAGAGATTTAATGGAACAAGCAACGAAAAAGGTCAACATTACACAATTGGCCCAATGGTTAGTGGCTGCGACATCTAAAACAGGAGGCTTTTTACTAAAGCCAAATGATCTGAAAATGTTATACTTATTACTATTGTGGAAATATATATCACAGCATCACCTGGGAGGGAAAATCATAAAAGATGAACAAATCTCAATCCCCGAAAATGAATTGATACATATGATTAAATTATTTTACGATAATGGGTACTATCCATATTTTGATCGCATCTTTGATATGTAGTGCAAAAGGTTTTAATATTTTGTCCCGTTTAGTCAAAATCACTCCAGTTCCGGGACATGTAAGTATGTTCGACCAAGTCATCTTCGTGGGCCTGCCGTCTAATGCTTGTTTTGTACAAGCATTAGACTAGTGTATTTACATAAAATAGGACAGTCTATGACAGGATAATCAAAGTATGGGACGAGATGGGTGCATGCGTGATGACGTTGCGGGGCACACTGGAATTGTGCGTGCACTTGTGGTGTGGGAAGGCTGTTAGTGTAAAGCTATGGAATGCGAAAGGGCAGCGCGTGAGAACGCTGGAAGGGTACACTGACTACGTACGGTGTCTAGCAGTGCACGACGGAAAACTGGCGAGCGGGGATGACAAGCTGGTTCAGGTGCTGCCTATGTTTAGAGGTTTCAATTATTAAATATAAACTTTCGCTCACCAAAGAAGATTCTGGGCACTGATCTACTCCGCTTACCGAAGCGGACCACGGGAGATGGTGTCCGTAGGACACCATCTCTTTTGATCTACTTTTGTTAAAAGTAGTACTTTTTCAAAAGTAGATTTAATCGTAATATGTGACGTACGTCCCCGCAAAATTGATTTCCTCCCGGGTCTCTCCTATAAAAGGTAACGATGTCAGTAACATACGGCTATCATTCAAGCAACAACCGTGGGTATCTCTCGGCAATCGAGCGCCCTATAATTCTCGGGGCACGTGCAGTGCAGTTATGGGTGGGGAACGGTAGAGGCTATGCGTCAAAGATGCTACCCCCAAAGGTTTGCGAACCGGTTGCAGAGCTGGTTGCAGAAAAGGAGGTTTTTCTGATTTCCCACAGCCCGTACATACTAAACTTTGCTCGCCCGCTGCAATCTACGTCAACAGGCATCAAAGCTTTGCAGCGATATGTAAATGATCTTATCAACATCACCAACTTGGGCGGCAGAGGGAGCATTCTGCATATGGGCGCAAACGTGGAGGAACTCAAGCAAACCCGTGAGGAGGCGTACCAAAACTTTGCCGATAATCTGGGTTGGGTATTAGAGAGAATTCCAGAGAATGCGATTATTATTCTGGAAAACATGGCTGGCGGAGGGACTCGTATGTGCTGTGAACTTGCAGATTGGACAGAGTTTTGGAATGACTATCTTGATGATGACCTAAAGGAACATGTAAAGTGGTGTGTTGATACAGCACATCTGTATGCCGCTGGAGAGTATGATCTCTCGCAAGTAGCAGAGGTGAAGCGGTTTTATCGAGAATTTGACGAGAGTATCGGCTGGGAAAACATATTGTGCTTTCACTTTAACGGTAGCAAATCGGCATTTGGTAGTCATCACGACAATCACGCCGATATTGGTCCAACAAGCAGTGGACAGATTAAAACCATTGGACTAAAGACGCTGGCGAAAATCGCTGCAAAAACCAACAAGCCGCTGATTTTGGAGACACCTGGAGAATCACAGACATTGACGAGTCAATTCAAACTTATTAATTCATGGTTCGAATGAAAAACGACCAATTGATTCCACACTACAAGGAACTTCAGAATTTGTAAAATTTTTGATAGAGATAAACCCTATACATTACAGCTAACGTATTATTTACCGCATAAGCATACAGATATAACACCAGTTGTTACTGGTACTTAGATAACTATGTCGCCAGATTATCAAGGAAATCCTAAAAGGTGATTGTGAAATGTGCAATAGCGAAAAATTGAAATTTATCGATACAATTGTTATATTAACAATTGTATGAATAAGACATTTAATTTCGATCCTTTTGGAGTCCAAGACCAGTTTACTTTAGCTGAAAATAAACCAGAAGAGTTGCAAATACATATTCATGTTCAACAACGTACCGCACGTGCAATGACTACTACAGTGATTGGTTTCCCAAGAGATTATGACCTTAAAGGTCTCGTAAAGAAGATTAGAAAAAAATATTGTTGTAGTGGTTTTATCGCTGATGATCCCAAAGCTACTGATCCCCGTTTTAGCAAGGTACTTCGCTTCACTGGTGATCACCGAACAAATATATCGGATTTTTTGGCGGCATCCGAGATTGTCAAGGAAGAAAATATAAAGATACATGGTTACTAATCTATTTTAGGAAAGTAGAGGAAATACAATATATAGTCGTGATTAGAATGTAAATCATTCTATGGTCCATTAGACCATAGAACAAAAAGCCAATATGTTCTCTATATATGTATCTGGTCCTGATCATTTTTCTTAGCTATACTGAGAGGTTTTCAATTCGTGAACCTACTTCTCAAGTAGTGCGCATCGAAAAGAAAATGCTTAAAACTATCATTACTATTACCAACATTACGATTGGATAGGTCATTGTCTGTTTGCGGACGTATGTAACCCGGTTTTGAAACATTTTATGTTGTTGAGAATGGTATAATGCTTTTAAAAAGGAGACTCTATGCGAATCGTTGCTATCGTTGCTATCAACATTCTTTTCGACATGTGGCATTTTGTACAGTATCCGAGGGATATTCTTCTTATCGAGATATCCTGAAATAACAAGATCACAGTGCTTGAATAACTCTTTATTCTCAGTGTAGCGTAATAATTTATCCAGACGATCTCGGGGTGGAAAGAATTTGCGAACATACAAAACTCCTGGCGAAGAACGAATCATATCTACTGGTTCTCCCGTTGCGTCAACATTAAATGAGTACCAACGACTATTTAATTGGTGTTGATTATGTGTAACACTAATGTAAAATGGAAACGAACCAAGCTTAAAACCCGCGCTACCTATTGCACACTCTTCATTTTGGCGATGCTTGGAGATTAATTTTTCAACCAGTCCTTCTGGGTAGATATAATCATCATCAAATGTAATTATCACTGTATCTGGGTCGTTCTCCTGTACTAACGCACCAATTAACTTTGTGATTGGTCCATAATCTTGACAACGAATGATGTGACAAAAATCATTATATTTCTCGGGGATATCAAATTGTTCATCAAAATTGGTGTAGCTATACGGAATATTGAGATAAACAGCATCAAATTTATGACTTTGATTAACGATACTCTGCAAGGTATCACCGAGATTATTAATTCGACTGGGAATTGTAGTTAAAGTGCCAATGATTCTCATTAATTAACAATCAGAAAATTCTTAGATTATATTAGATCTATCAGAATAAAAATTATTATATATATATATATATATACCCCGCATACAGACCCAAGGGAGTCCCGAAACCGGACAAAGTTAGTATTCAAGAATGATCTCCATCGACGCAGCAAAGCTCACTCCACCTATGTTTTAGATACGTCTTCGGGCAAGACGTTTATGGTTAGGATTAAAGGTTCGTTCTTCCGCTTCCGCTTCTTTTTCCTCGTCTTCCTCATCCCCTTCGCCTGTGTCATGTGTAGCCATAAAGAACTTTTCTTCCAATTGGTAAATAACTTCAATAATACTACTACTTTCGTATTCTTCATTCGGATCAAACGCTTCGCGGAAGTCCTGGAATAATTTTCGCAATTGCTCTTGTTGTGGTTGTCTAACCGTGGTACTCTTTTTCGTATATTTAGCTTGATCTTCTTTACTATAAACATATGGAACAATCTCTCCAGTTTTAATATAATTTTCAACAGACTCTTGTCGTATCTTTGAAAATATCCATCCTTGTCCAATTCTGAGGTTTGGATTATATTTTCCGCCCAGAGAAACTAATGCGCCGGAGTGATTTAGTGTGTCACCCATAACCACAAAGGATTTATCGGTATAACTCACTATATAAAGTTCGGTGCCTGATAAAATCGGAACATCCTCTACAGCAGAGGTGTTATGTTGCTGACCGCGTTTGGAGATGCTGAAACTCATTGATTTAATTAAATATTGTTATTTAATTAAATCAATTTTGCGGGGACATGTTTGTCCCCACGACCCTTTGCACCTAATTATGTATTGAATAGTATGTGGTTCAATTTTTCTCCGCGAATCCTCGCAAAATATTTAGGCAAATTCTCGTAAAACATTCATTACTAGTATTGGCATCCTATTAATCTTTGCTTGAATTATTGAATTATAGATAACAGGGTAGCTACTGCGCCCACCAGCAATTTGATGATCAAAGTAAAGTGGTGGACATGCTGGCGAATTATTATGTCAAAATTATTATACCAAAGGTTACAACACCAATTATGAAAATGTTATTAATCCGAAAAAGAGAGTTAACAAAATAACTTTATTTAATAATGTGATACATTCGCTTATGTCCAGTGTACGAAAAATGTACCTATTGTTTTCCTATAGGTTGGTCACAATATTGCACTATGAAGTGCCGAAAAATTGCCGAAGCATTAGCGAAATAAATTATAAATGGTTGTTCAATATTCGTTGGATTCCGTGACAGGACGAAAACCCATGTCTGAATGCGTGCATGAGATACTTTACACCTAAGAAACGATCAAATTCAATAGGTTGTTAGTGGGAATTGTCTACCTTTTCAATATAAAATTGAATTTCCTAATATTGAATATTTAATAATCTAAATGTGTAAAGATTCTGAATATCTTTCGACACTTTTATCTAGATGTTTTGGATTAGAGCTTGATGATGACGCAATTACAATAACGAATACTCCTACTGAATCTCAAGTCATTGTTCGAATGATTGAACATGTTTTTGGTATAAAAAGTGTATTTTTTAAATTTAAAAATGTAGATATATTCAAAAATATGACCCGTGATATGCCAAACGGAGAGAAAGAACTTGGCGGGACCGCTAATTATTATTCAAAAACTATATATATAAATGTTAATAGTTTTGAAACTTGTACGATTTTGGGACACGAGTTATGGCATATTATTGAACATACAGGGGGTTTTTGCGACAGAATCTATACAATGAAGAATAATATAATATATCACGCGGGTCGCGAATATTTGAGTTGCATTCGTGATTTGTTTGATGTGACTGATTGTCTGATTTTTTCAGAGGTGATTGCAGATTTAGTTGGTGGAATGTTCACTGATTTATCAATATTGGAACAATTCGACCCTAACTTGGTATATATAGAATGCGAAAATTATTGTGTAGATGTAGATGTAGATGTTTGTTTTAACAATGTTGGAAATGCAAAGCGTGATGTGTTAGATATTCTAAAACAATTTATTGCTTTTAAAGAATGTTCCCGAGCACTGAAAACAGAAATCTCGGGTAGAAGGCTACGGGCTTGATTTTAGTACTAATTGATAAATGAACATCTTTTATTAGGTCTGGCTGAATCTTTGATTTTGTCAGTGCAATATTTTTTTTACAAACCTTATCATATTACTCATTTCGCACTCTCACGTAGATACAATCATCAATAAGAAGTAGCGGGCAATCTATTGATGATTCCAGATCAATTTCAAAAAATGTGTAAAAATTTTGACTACTTTTTTCTTGATAAGTGGTCATATCAATGCCAAACACCAATGTTTCACTATGACAAGGATCCGCAGTATTGATATAAACAGAATACTGTGGTCCCGGCAAACATCGAGCTACTTCACGGAGTTCTTGAAATGGGATATAGCGTGTTTGTTTAATTATTTCTCGCAAATTCAATTTTGTGGGACGCGTTCACGTCCCTCGCAGCCTCTAGCACTTACGGCGCTCGCTACAGTCAGTGCTAAGATTAATTATGCGCATCAGATACATAATCCACCATCATTGTACGTCTCGCTTTCTTCAATTTTCCTTCATGTAATGTGAAATGTTTAAGTAGCCAATTTATCAATAGAAAAGTGATAACTGACACTATTACTGCAAAGAGTACACGCGTACTTAGGCTCCGACCATAATATTGATCTACATATTGTTGTAAAACTGAATTCCACGACCATGCTGTCAATAACGACAACGTTGTTGTTAATATTACCATTAATTGTTCTTGCATATAATCAGGCATATTACCAATGATCAAGATTTTGTTGGCTTAAAAAAAAAGTGTATATTGTACAATGAATATACCAACTGTTGACAACCAACAATTTAGTGAACAAACTCTGAAAGGATTTTTGCTAAAAAATGTAGATGTAACTAAAAAAGATCCAGTTATAAAGTTACTAAATAATTACCTTATTCAACGAGTTGATGATTTTTGGGATACAGTTATTGTTCCACTGAGGCGAGAATCTAAATTTGATGGTAACAAAATTAATTGGTATTTTGAGATTTACAAAGAGGGATTGGAAGCTCATAAAGTCTCAGAAAATCCTTTTAAATTTGTGAACATCACAAAAGACAATGTTAAAGAAACTGTGAGGTTCCTTAAAGACAAAACAGTAATACAATATTTAGACCTTGGAACAAGTTTTCTCACTAGTTGTTTTAGTTTGTTATCTTCATGGTATCGCGATCAACTGGTTCTTAAACGATTAGAACATATTTACGGTAACTCGGACCCATACAAGTGGATAATACGCGCAGAGGAGGAAGAAAATGGTATTATGAGAGAGCAGACAGGCGATACCCCCGAGGTATCTAAAATTCTCAATAATATTGGGTTAATCATCTCCCATCGGGTATGAGCAAAGTACAATGTTAGTTTAAAAAATATTGTTATTAATTAGATGCGCGGTACTTTTAAAAGAGATAACAAGTTTGAGAAACGTCTAGAATTATGTAATAGAATCAAAACTCAATATCCCAACCGTTTGCCAATTATCACTGAGACACTTCCTAACACAGATATTAACCTGGATCGTAAGAAGTTTCTCGTTCCAAGTGATATCTCAATGGGCGGGTTTCTGACTGAACTTCGTAAACATACCAAATTACGCTCTGAAGAGGCACTGTATATATTTTGTGGAAGTAAAGGCGGGGTTTTGGTACCAGCTAATCAAACTATATGTGAAATTTATGAAAAATACAAAGACGAAGATGGGTTTTTATACATGCTTGTTGCGTTAGAAAATACTTTTGGAGCATTATTTACAATTGAACAACTTTCCTTAGGATTACTAGATAACATGTTAAGAACAAGTGGTAGGGTAGCCTCGCTACTGCACTTGGATTTTTAGCACTTGCGAGTTACCTGAGTGTGCAAAAGGATTTATGTTATTTTGCTGTGTAGCGTATTGAATAGTTACTTGATAATTTTCAACATCATCATACGAGTTATAAATATTCCAGATATCCTTGATTATATTTGACATATATTATGTATGAATTAAATAGATTTCGATTTTCTTTTTATAGTAAAATTGATTAACACCATTTAAAAATTATAAATTTGAAGAATGCCAAGAGTTAATGTTAAAAATCGCATTGAAAATCTCAAAAGTGAAATACTAGCTTGGGAAAAAAAGGGGCCATATATCGCAAAGAAATTTATTGGTCTTTGTAAAAAGTTGGCCACAATATTACCAACGCATCCAGACCGTAACCTTCAATTCGGAGAGTCACTTGAAGATGTTCTACTTGACAAATTTACACCAAAAGAAATTGAAAAACTCTTGGATTTCTGGGAAGAAAATAAGCTTTTAATGGAAAATGCGACAGACTTGAGTGACTGGAGACATCTTTCACCAAGTATTGGGAAAAATTCAAAAAAAGAAAATCTTTTCGTGTTTGCGCATCGTTTTGGAAAAGAGAATTATCCATTTGATGATAGTTGGGCGAATTTTGGTTCTAACATGAACAAAGAGGTATGGAAAATGTTAATGCGTGCAATTATATTATCAAACCAATCTCCGAGCGGAAATCATTGATCATAGCTGTAATCATAATAGGTTGTTTTCTCTAATTCAACGTCTTGTGTTTGATTTACTTTAATGTTACCGTGATTATCTCCAAATGCATAATCATAGAAAAAATCGTGTGGACGATAGAGCTCGCTATATTGTAAATAACCAAGAGTATGTGTTGGTTCTGATAACATATCTATATATTCATTACCATATAATAATCCGTGTACATTATATTTACGATGTAAACCAGCACAGTAGCCACTTTGACATATTTCACCTGGTTCACAATCAGTATCTTCGCGACATGTGTTTGTTCCTGGGGCACCAGCACGATAACCATCAGTATACCAACTACGAATATGAGCATCTATTGGTTCTCGCTTTGGGCGTAATTTAGGAGCAATACTATTTAATACGACCATCTTGAACTTGTACATTAATATAAGCAGTGATTTTATTTAGCTACCCATTTTTGATCTACTTTTCAAAAGTGACAGTTGTAAATTTGGGGTGGAGAGAACGGTTCCTACAGTGTAGAGCCACACTGATACGGTGTTATGTTCGTGGGACAACTCTGCACGGGGTTTTGCTGGAGCACACTAAAGGGTATTGAGATACTTCACAAAAATCGTAGGTTACCGGATGGAGAAGTTGTTATTCAGTTATTCTTGAGGGACCTGAATAAGTTTAAAGTGTCGGCAAATACTTGGAACGTTGTCCTATTCTGCTTTCACCTGTGTCCTCTCCCAGCACGCTCTAATCTCCTCTGGAGTGGGCTACGGCCTCCCACTTCTACTTTATATATATATATATATTAGTAAAATTGATTTTTTTTAACTCTGATCATTTTTAAAATATGTTGCTAGAAACATTATTACTTTCGCTAGAAGAAACAACGAAAGATATACAAAATCGTATTGATCAGGCACTCCTTAATTATATTGTTAAAGTTTACTCATCATTTTTACCAGAAAATGCGATCTGCCTGCGAACGCTCAGCGGAAACAATATGGTGAATGCTCTTGTAGTTTGGAACAATAAGATTGTGAGTGGGGCGGACGTGGAGAATAACAGACAGTTGCAAATTTGGGATGGAGAGGATGGACGATGTCTACAGACATTACATGGTCATACTAACCATGTATTGTGTGTCGTGGTGTGGAACAAACTGTTGGTGAGCGGTTCGTTGGACAAGACAGTTCGAGTGTGGAATGTTGACGGGAGTTGTGAACAAATTCTCGTGGGACACACTGAAGGCGTGTATGCTCTCGCGGTGTTTGACTCCGACAAGTTGGCGAGCGGGTCGTGTGACAAGACCATCAAAATTTGGGACCGTGCTGGAACCTGTAAGCAGACTCTCGTTGGTCACAATGATTCGGTGTATGTCCGGACCATTTGGGACGGATGGCTGGTCAGCGGGTCTCGTGACTCTACAATTAAACTGTGGGACGTTGTGACAGGCAGCTGCTTAAAAACGTTCTTTGGGCATACCGACTCAGTTCTGTCTTTGACGGTTTTTGAAGGACAGCTGGTGAGCGGATCCGCTGATGGCTCGATAAAATTTTGGGATGAGACAGGAGTGTGCATAAAGACACCCAAACCATATGCTTTTTTCGATGAAAGTGTGTCTGCTCTTACGGTGTGGGACGGGAGATTGGTTAGCGGCTCTTGGGATCATAGTGTAAAGTTGTGGGATGGAGATGGGCATTGCTTGAGAACTCTCGGGGGTCATACTGGTGCGGTGATAAGTTTTGCGATATGGCAGGGGAAATTGTTAAGTGGAGGACCGCATAAAACAATACGGATTTGGGGATAATGCAAACGCGAGGGGTCCGCTACAGCATGTCCCCGCAAAATTGATCCCTAGATATCCAGATCAGTAATTATTAATTCATTGCAATGAACACCACACTTTTGAGACAAGTCAAACTAGCGCAGAATGCGTCCGAAGGACGTTGGACTATTGAGGTATCGAGTACCAATCCTAACGTGTACACAACATCCTTTATCCCAAGTGAAGGGAGCGTGTATGCAGAGAGGTTACATTTTGTAGACATCACATTTCCAGCGGAGTTTCCCTTTTATGCGCCTCGTATGTGCATGACCACAAAGATTTTCCACCCCAATGTTGCAACTAAAAAGGGGCACGAGGGGAATATGTATGTGGAGATTCTATATTCTGATTGGACTCCTGCGTTCACCGTCACCAAACTCTTGGAATATCTCCATGGTCTGTTTTCAAAGCCAGATCTGGATTCACTATCTATCTGCAACGACAAGGCGGGACGTCTATATAAGGATGATCGGGAACAATTTAACAAGACTGCTACAGAATGGGTACGATTGTACGCTATTTAAGTGGTAATTTTTCAAATGGTTTTAAGGAACCAGTTGAAATTTTGTTGGTTTATTATAATGGAAAATATTGACAATAAGACAATTATTAAATGGATGGCACGGATATTTTTAATTGTAGTATGTATTGGAATTATTTGGTGGTTCTTCAGTCGTACCAAAAAATATGAGTATAATGGTATTAAAAAGTATCAAAAGAATGACTCGTTTTTTAGTCAATTTATTCGTCACTTTCAAAAACCGAAACATAAAAGAATCAATAAAACTGAGGAGATGTGTCGCGTAATTTTGGAGAAGATTTACAATAAAAAATTTCCCACCATTCGCCCCGACTTTTTGAAAAGTCCACTGACAAAGAAAAATTTAGAGTTGGATTGTTATTGTAAAGAATTAAACATTGCTTTGGAATATAACGGACAACAACATTATAAATATACACCGCATTTTCACAAACGAAAGAAGAACTTTTATTCACAAGTACATCGTGACGATTGGAAACGTAAACGTTGTCGTGAATTGGACATTCGATTGATTGAGGTACCGTATTGGGTATCTCCTATTGATCTTGAAGATTACATAACTCGTGAACTCAAAAAGAAGGACTGTTTATGATATTCAGCCCAAGTTTTTTCTAAACATGTTTGATAAACCCACTTTCTTCAAAAAAACCAAGTTGTTTTGGGATATCCCAAGCAAGTTCATAATATTCTTTTGGTATATTTAGTACATTCTCCGCATACGTATCCGCTACATCTACTACTTAGCAAGTAGATCAAGAGGGTACCTTTTAATAAAGTTTTAAGGTTTATTATCTAAATGTAATGGAACAAACTAATCCTTTGAAAAAATTTGTGACCAGTCCATACTTGTGGTCTTTTGTAATGATAATGTTTGGGTTTTGGTTATTTTGCTGGGCTGCATGGGGTGGCAGTATCTCTACTAGAGATATACCGAAAAACGAACTTGGTTTAGGTATCAACCCTCCTGAGCGATTCCGGAAATAAATCTGTATATCTTGTTTGCAACCAAAATGCCATTGGCAGGAACCAGGCCGTAAAGTGGGAGGCTAAACAGAAAATTGAACCTTAAAATTGCCTCACTGCTAAAAACAACAATGGTTACACGAAATACCATACCAGTCATTACAAAATACGAACTTGCTGCTGTTTTGGCCCAGCGTGCAGAGGAAATTGCTGACGGACAGCCAATAACAATCAAGAATCCGAGAACAACTGATCCAGTTCAGATTGCTCAGTTGGAGTACGCAGTAGGAAAGACTCCGAAAAAAATCACACGTACTTGGCCCGACGGAACGGTAGAGGTGTGGAATCTTTGTGAACTTCGTAATCTTCAAAACTGAAAATTTGATCTATCAAGACCTTGCATAGGTAAAAAGCACCCATGTCTGAAAACTTTGCAGTGGAAAGTCTACATAACCTCGATTTGAATCGAGCATACCGCATTTATAATACAGTTCACGAAATGATGCAGGATCGGGGATATAACCCGCTAAAGCCAAAGTTGAACAAGAAAGCATGGATCAGTCGTTACCTTGGTTATCTTGCGGAGATTGAGGACGAGTCCAGCGAAATGGGTGTGTTTGAGGTCATTGACAATATGACACTAATGTTCAGTTACCGAGAAAAACGTAAGAAAAAACTGTTAGTTTATTTTCATCCTCTTGATTCCAAATTATGTCAGAATGATATGAATTATATTCATAAGCTAAAGAAGTCACTAAAAGCGCAACGCTTGATTATTGTTGTTAACAACAATGCGACACCAAAAGTGTCTAGCGTGTTAGGAATTCTTGGACATCATGCTCAACTATTCAGTGAAAATGAACTAGTTTTTAATGTTACGAAACATCAGCTTGTTCCTAAACACGAACGAGCCACTGAAGAAGAGAAAGAAGAAACACTGAATACATATACTATATTACCTGATGGTAAACAACACCCAGCACTGATTCCAGGCATGTTTACAACAGATCCCATTGCAAAGTATTATAATTATGAGATTGGTGACCTAATTAACATTTCCAGACCTCGTGGCGATGGGTTTGTAGATTTAACTTTTCGTGTTGTAACATATCCAATGGCGGATGAAAAGAAATAGAAATAAAAATATAATGAACATATTTTGATGAACTCTCTAGTTCATCAAAATTTACATGCATAGGTCCTGCAAGGTTTTTACTTTTGTGTCTTTGGAACATCATCCCACCAGTGTGGTAATTCAATTGTTAATATACCCGTATTCAATAGTTGTATATTCTGTGCACCAATCTTTACGCTCATCATTAGGAATAATCCGATATGTATCAGTATGTTTTTTATGAAATGTATCAGATATCTCCAAGTACCAGCCTTTTTGAATCAAGGCATTAATAATATCCATTATATATACATTATATATACATTTATTTGTTTTAAGGAACCTTAAAAAATTAGCAATCAAATATAATAATGGATGATCAGAAATTACGGATTTTTAATGCTATTGCATCCTTTGTACAGGATTTAAATACAGGTTTTGGTAAAAAATATAAACCAGTTGCGCTTTATAATCGTCTGGTAGAAAAAACTACACTACGTAATGTGACAGCAATAGATCGTCATATTAATGCGTTTAAGAGTTTTTTTGCCACTAATAATAATTATGTAAAGAACAAGACTCTAACTGGTAATGCAAAAATTGTGTACACTGAACGGATCTATATTGATGTAGGACGTATTATATTTAAATTAGATACTGCCGCACAACAACACATTCATAAACATTTAATTACGATATATAGTCTCTTAAATCTCGGTACCCAAGATGGTATTGCAGCTCTTGAAACTCTTAAAAAAGACAATACAGACCTAAAATTAAACTTGCCAGATACTACCGAAGGGAATTTTATTCAAAATACACTCACTGAAATGACTGATCAATTTAGTGATATGGGAGACAATGTTACTCCAATGCAGATGATGGCCAATATGATGCAATCTGGGTTTTTAACAAAATTTATGGGAGACCTTCAAACAGGATTTACTAATGGGGAGATGGACCTAAAATCATTAATGAGCACTGTGACTAGTGTGATTAGTGAAGTAACTCCTCAGGGTACTAAAGAAACTGCACAAATCCGTAATTTTGTAAACCAAATAACAACCGCAGCTGCTGGAGGACAAGAATTACCTCCAGAAGTTCAAGAACCATTGAATAATATTCTAGACGCGGTTGGTGGTAAAAAGGAATCCGACAAAGAAGAACCAGAAGCTCCAGAGGAGTCTGAGAAGGATGAGTCAAACTGATTTGCCCTACTTTTTAGAAAAAAGTAGATCAAAAAGGGAGGGTGACCGAAGGTCACCCTCCCACTTCTTGACCTGACCAATTGGTCATCCTCTCGGTTTATCGAACGCACTATTACAATTGTGCACTTTGGACGCTCACTCTACTTTAATTCCTGTTGTAGAGGGTTGAAGAATCAACCATCACTTATACGCCTCGCGTGCTTCGATTCTGTCGTACAGGGGCGATGAAGAATCAACGTATAACCGACATTCCACACAAATATGGAT
>SDBT01003592.1_pt1 | contig 26726 bp, 24 predicted proteins | sample 2277101 | NCBI WGS metagenome assembly SDBT01 (sample SAMN10404973, study PRJNA504765) | marine sediment metagenome | isolation source: marine sediment core GS10_PC15, 103 cmbsf | place: Arctic Ocean: Southern Knipovich Ridge | collected 2010 | reverse complement strand
GGACTTAGAGCTCCCATTAAGGCTTTCTGAGATGTTACTAGATTTACCTAACCCTGACAGCTGATTTTTTCCCCCTGTCTTCGTGGTCCTCTAAAAAAAAAATCTCATCCTGTGAAGATGAGTTTAAAACAATGATCAAATTACATTTAAGTATCAGCAGGATTCTTCGTTTTGCAGATAAAGACAAGAATAATCTAATTAATTTCAGATTAACGGTCATCCTCGGAGCAGTTGGTGATTTTATGATCGAAATCTCTAGAACTAAAGTTCTACGATTAGCCTATGCATTTCTATTGCTTTTCACTGGGGTTTATTCCTTTCTTTATGGATTGTCTGCGATTGCAAATATAATTGATATTTATGAAGAGTACACCTTATCAGTTCTTGGATTACAAATAGACATTTATCCTTTCCCTCTTTCTTTAAATCTGATATCAGCGGGATTAATTGCATTTTCCTTAATAATTGGGTCAATTTATATTCTAATACCCTATTGGGAAGAGTTAAAAAAATCTAAAATATTTCAAAAAATCTTCCTAAATGATAATGCCAAGAAGGATGAAATAAATGAAAATAAAATCATTTCCGATGTAAACCAAACTTTAAAGGAAGATTCATCTAAGCCTGTAAATAATAACGAATTACAAGAACAATTAGAGAGACCAGAAAAAATTAATCCTGTAAATGGAATAATTGGAGTAAGTATGTTTATTTTCGGGTTAATCCTATTTATTAGGGTTATTGATCTCTATTTTCGATATGCTCCCCTAAGCCTAGTCTCAATGATGACATGGAACAGACTCAACCTAAATCTTCCAGTATTTATGGTGATGTTTATAGGAATACTACTCTGTCTTATTGGTGTGTTTCTCCTTATATGGGCAAATAATGAAAGAAAATATTTGGAAGATAGTTTTCCTTGGAAATAACGAAAGAACCTCTCAAATGTTACATATTTTAGGATAAGAACCATGAAATAAGGAAGGGGAACTTTATAAATAAGAGTTTAACAGTAGGGATCGTTACATTTTTTTTACTTTCCCAAATGACCTGTATGAACACCTACGCTTTTGTTATTGGAGAGAAAAATAAAGAATTCACCTGTATTGCTGATGCAAATGTCCATTCAAAAAATGCAAGTACAAATTATGGAAATGAGTCTCATCTTTTCATTTCTTCTCTAAAATCAATGGATTTGTATGCTTTTGCTTATATTTCTTTCAATGTCACGGGAATCCCTCGAGATGCTGTAATCTCAGAAGTAAAAATAAAACTGAACATTATAAATATAATTGTTGACGCTACCGTTATTATTGGAATTTGGGAATGTAATGCCTTTGAAGAGTACTCTATAACATGGGATTCCATAAAAAATCTAGATATATCTGATTACAATTTAGTTTGCTCTGTAGAACTTAGTACTACAGGGATTAGGGGATTCACACTTAATGATGAGGGATATGCAGAGCAAGAGCCTCATCATGTTCTTGGAAATGGAACATATTATTTTATGCTAACAGACCTCTCGATATTAATAAGTTCAAAAGAGACTTCATACCCACCTCAATTAATTGTTAGCTTCTATAAACAGGGAGAGGTAATAATTATTCCAGATTTTTTATTTATAGCAATTCCAATCACAATCGTAGCTAGCATAATTCTATATAACTTTTATTCTCGGAAAAAGAAAATATCCCATTATAATAAATATGGTAATCAAAAGATTGTAAAAGATCTGATAAAAACACAAATATACTGTATAGAATGTGGAAAACCTAGAATAGAGGAAGAACCACTTTGTTCGAGTTGTGGGTTCAATTTTCTTCTCTTAGAAAAAAAAACAAATCAAGGAAAAGACGATGTAGATGGAGAAATACAGGAAAAGATACTTTGTCCAACTTGTTCTAATGAGATTTGGGCTGGAGCAGTTAATTGTTCTCATTGTAATTCATCCTTTATAAAAAAGCCTCAAAACGGAAAGGAATTAATAGAATATAATAAAATCACGGCTCTCACATCTCAAATTAAGAATATATTAGAATCAAAGAATCAAACAAATCACGAATTAGTAAAGTGGCACATCTGGTTTATAGATCAGCGAAATAGATTTATAAATGGAAATACAACCAAAAAAACGTTTCTAATGCAATTAAAGGAATATAAACGGTTTCTGGAAAGTGAGGATTAAAAACTATTTTTCACCTCGCTTTAGACTTGATTTTTTGAGTTTTCATTCTTAATCAATGTGTTCATTCGCAATTTATGTGTTACTCATTAATTAGCTACTAAATTTCTCAATTTTTGTTTCGATTCTCATTTTTTTTTGTGAATATTCTCATTTTTTTTCCGTCTTGACATTTACCATCACTTTAAACAAATATTGAAGGTTCTTTTTCTGGATTAAATTCGAAGATATCAGCTGGATCCATGATACGAGCGACTTTCCCAGTTTTACCATGGATTGAGCCTGGCATTCTGAGTAACCGGCGAAGATCAATGGAAACTTTGTGATCGATTCGTGGCACCCATCTACGAAGAATTTCATCATATTTATTAATTCTTGCGAGATCTTTATTGAAACTTCCTCGTAAAGTAGCATCAATTTTTCCCTCTTGCTGTTTCAGCTGGCCCCTGATATTTGAAGCTCGTGAGGAATTAATTCCTAAACTTAAAAGGTCTTTATGGCGCGCATGTTTAAGAAAATAGTCGAATACATTATGTTCTATTCTTTTTCGAAAATCTCGGGGAAATTTTTTCCTATCTTGGACACGAGCCTTCTCATCTTCGCCGTGTATAACAGTAAGATAATTTATAATCGACATCCGTTGTTCTTGATTTAGTGTAAACCCAATCTTATCTACAGCCCATCCATGTACACCTCTACGTCCAGAAAATAACCAGATTATTTTTTCAATCCCAAAATCAAATCGTAATGTTTCATCAATTATAGTAATTGCTAGATTTACTAGCTGCCAACAGCGTGTACAGACCTGATTAGCTCCTTGGCAATCACATGCATGTTTTCTTACAGCATCATATTCATCTAAATCGATATCAAATACAAGTTCATGCCCTTTCCACTCTACGCTATGGATGGGATTTTCTCGTGAAACTGGACTATCGTAAACAGCACCCACATAAGCATGTAATGGAGTTCGATCGATTAAAAAATCTTTCAAGGCCTTAGGATTCTCGAAAGATAAATTTCTATAAAAACGTCCGTTATGGTTAACAAAACCAAATTCTCTATTAGGAAAATTTGAGAATTCTATGACTTTATTGAGATCATCAAGATTGAAAGTAGAAGAATAGTAATCCCGTAAGGTGTTTTTTAATTGAGATTGTTTCATGATCCATTCTCCGTATCTTTTGCAGGGGCCTCTTTTTCTTCTTTTTCTTCAACAATCAATCCCTCAATCTTACTTGCATTTTTTGCCCATTGGAGTGGGTGTACTATTGCTCTAAATGGAGATTTTTGAAATAAGAATCGAAAATATTCCAAACAGGCAATAGTTGGATTAATCGCACTTTTTGAAATAATCTTATTAATTTGGCCAGTTGAAGGAGAACGAGATTTTTTCTGAGTTAGGAAGTTGTTTCTTAAAAATTCGGCAAGAATTTCAGGATCAATATGTACAAAGGGACAGAAATAGCTTGTAGCAATGGTAGAACATTTAGGGACATTGTAATCTTTTTTTCCGCCTTCTAATCCATATAAATGTCTTATTTGATAGCCTGAAGTTCTTTGAAAATCTGTAAAACTAACTCCTACATTATCTACTGATTTTTCATACCAATAATATAGCTGATCCTCTACAGTCATACCTATTTTTTTTAGAAAAAATCCTAATTGAAGCCTATTAACATGATTCAGCCGTCCAGTTTTATTAAACTCAGAATATAGATATATCATACATGGAGGAAATATTTCTGGATGGGATTGCAAGTCTTGTCCTTCAAATTCCGCATCAGAGAATCGAGAACGAATTTGAGTGTGTTTTGCTAAGTTCTGTTCAATATCCTGTACCGCTTGGTCAATACTCTCACGAATTCCAAGGAGATTTCTCGCTTTATCTATTTCCTGCTGAAAATATTTCTCGAATGATTTTTTTAGGCTACCACGAAAAGATGTCTCGTTTGATATCACCCATCCTTTCCTGAGGTATCCTCTACGATTAGAAACCATCCATGGGACTTGAGAATAATTTACGCAGATCAAGAAATCTCTTGAGGTTCGCCTTCTATTCGAATGGAATTGTTCATATAATTCTGCTAATACCTCATTCTGCTCTTCATCCATTTGATATTTATAATCTAAGTATTCCAATACATTCTTTTCACCGAATAGTTTCTTGAATATTGCAATTTTATCAGCACGAGAATCTGTTCGATCATGATATAAATATTCAAACAAATCTCCTTCTGATTCGATTAACCATGCTTCTAATCGTCTATTTGTCGCTGCTACTAGACGTAAGAGATATGCCCCTAAACGATAATCGTCATAAATTCTATCAATTTCTTCATCATAATCAGGAAAATTATCACGAATTACTTGGGAAGGATCTTTTGTTAAACTCTCAAGCATCTTTACCCGATTCATTGCTAATTGTTTCCACAGTCCTATATCAATTTCTAGATTAGGTGGCGCCTGTAGAATAAACCAATTCGGTAAAGACATTATAATATCCTACTAATTATTGTAAATCTTGTTTGGTCGCTAGTATTTTCAATTACAATTTCACACTAGAGGGAGGACTCGTTATCTAAATCACATGGTACTTTTATAAAAAATTTTTGAGTAATAATTCTGATAATTTTGTAAATTATGAAATCCTCCATAATTGTCACACTTATGATCAAGTCTTACTATTTCTTTTTAGAAGCATAAATCCGTCAAATTTTAATAAAGCGGTAAAAATTGCTAATTAATAACTAAAAACCATCTCAAGATTTAAATTTGCATCATCCAAGTAATAGGTGAGCTCGATTCCAGATATTTACATTCAATACTGTATGAATAAAATGGATATTGTTGAGTTTTTTATCCCTAAAAAAACTGGTCGAGTTCTAGATGTAGGATGTGGAGATATCAGTGTGGGAGGACTTCTTTATTGTGATCAGCGTTTAAGGAATAATTATGAAGTTTTCGGTTTAGATCTTAATCCTGGAAAACGGGAAAATGTCCTTCAAGCAAGTGGAATGAATATTCCCTTTACTGACAAGTCGATTGAATACGTTGTTTCCCTTGATGTTATTGAACATATCCAAGATTTTTCTTTTGTAGTTAAGGACATATTAAGAGTAACTAAACGAAGAGCAATCATTATTGTCCCTTCTACCTCAAAACCTATTGTAAGAAAGATAATTAACATGGTTCGACGTATGTTGGGGGGAGCTGACAGTAAACTAGGCCAGTTTCTCTTACAAGGTCATTTTTATGAATTTTTCCCCAGAGAAATTTTATCCTTTAAAAAAAAATCCTTTAAAGCTCAATTTCTGAAAATAAATTATCCTGTATTAGGAGCTTCATTGTTACACAGATCTGGTCTAATTTTTGCTGGAATATACATTTTTAGTAGAATTAAAACAAAAAATAGAACCAAATAATGTTAAAAGGCCTAAATTTGTTGAAAATTTGTTAAATCTTCTTCAGAAAAAGGCAAATCAAGAGAAAAATCATCTTTATTCTCATATTTTGCTTGTTGATATATCAGGGATTTTAACACTTTTACTTCCTTTTTCTGGGTCTGTATTAACATCTTTGGCCCCCATATCTTCAGTCCTGCTAACAGGGCCCAAAAAATATAGGGGAGAGCAGCTAGAACTAAAATTTTCGGGGGTAGAGGCATATGATAATATAATTTATCATAAACAGGATCTATTGTTGGTTGCTGTTTTTCTAGATTCAAATGTCGATAGATGTCATAAGTGAGATTTCTTTTTAGATTGAAGAGAACGTAAAAGAACCATTCATCCCAGACCTTTGGAGTTGAACCAGTACCATGTGTACGTATTTTGTATGATTTGGGAACCTTTTTCACCTTGCGTAAATACTCTAAAATCTCCTCTTCGGTAGTTCCCTCTACATAGGTAAAACATCGTCCAACCATGTTTGGTTGATGGCTATCTCCTCCAGCAATTCCAGGTAATCCTAATTCACGGGCAATAATTTGAGCTAGATAGTTATGACGTTTAGGTTGAAGTCCATTTACACTTTCTATCATGCGGAATCTTTTAAGTACTGAAAAGTTAATTTTATAAGTATCACGATCATATCCGCCCGCAGGAGCGCTCTGTGATAGATCAAATGGATGAGCTAAGACGTAAACGGCATTATTATCATCCAAATAATCTAAAAATTCTGGTAAAGGACGGAAACGTATTTCCCAAGGGATTTTTCTCATCCCATATACAAGTATATGAGCCCATCCACGTCGATTTTGATCGTATTTGGTGACTTCTTGTCCTACAATTGGAACAATATCAGTATATTTGGATGTATAATGTACGAATGGTTTGATCCCGTTCATATTATCGTGATCTGTAAGAGCTAATGCATTAATTTTTCTTCGTTTTGCTAATTTTACTAGTAATTTTGGAGAAAGAGCACTATCTTGTACAAAATGATTTCCCCTTATCTTCGGTATCCGCAATAGGGAATAATATGTATGTGAATGAAAATCTGCTTTTGTTAGATCAGACATTAGGATAGCTCTTTCTTCTAAGTATTCTTCTTTCTCCGACAATTCATTTTATCAAGTTTAGATTAAAAAGTTTCTATTATTACTTAAAATAATTTAGATGAGGAACAACTCATTCAAATGAAACAGGATTTTGCTATTATACATTTAGAAATGATGTTGATAATATCAGTTTCCCTAGACATCATCGTATTGATCTTACATGGATTTTTCTTCAAGGTCTTTTGTAGTAACTCGCGTCTTACCAAAGATATAGGCTATTATCCCGATAAATATGACAAAATAGAATTTTACTAATTGAACTAATATTGCTCCAGCCGTAGCTTCGGTAGATGGAAGTCCTAAGCCTTTTTCAATAAAGAATGCAAGCGTAATTTCCTTTAAACCAGCCATTCCTGGAATCCCAACTGGAATTAAATCTGCAGTACCTCCAAGAAAATTGACAGCTGCTACTTGATCCAATAGAATAGGTATTTGTATTGATTGAAGGATGAGAAATATTGCAATCCAATGTGTAATTTGGGATATAAAAGCCAAAATTAATGCTACTGATGAAAGAAATTTATTTTGAGCGAGATATGTAAACTGAACACTAAAATCATCTATTATTTGCTCAGATGGTTTCACAGCATTTTTTGCCCATTCGCCAACAAGGGGAAATTTTGCTAAACCCCGAAAAATGTTTGAAAGAACCTTTTTTGCAGTATTAGGTGATTTTACTATAAGAATAAATAACAAAATAACTGAAATTGAAATTAAAGAGACAATTATTACAAAAAAAGTCCCAATTTCGGCTGTCACTCTATATCCAAATTCATTCTCAATTATTTCATTAAAATAGGTCAATATTGCAAAAGCTACAAAAACTGATATTGGTATAAATGAAAGCAATCCACAAAGTCTATGAGCAATAACACTTGATAATATCTCTCCACTTGAAGCATTGCGATTTTCATTTTTATTAATAAATTCCTTAGTTCCCATTGTGACACGCATGATTGTTTCTACTGCCCCTGCACTCGGGATAAGTAATCCATATGAAAACGAGGCGAGTTGAATTCGATAAGTTGATTTCGTGGAGGGATGAATAGAAGAGATACCTAAGAGTATTTTCCACGTAAGAGTATCAAGTAAAACAGCAATAAATGTAAGTGAAGTACCTATTATCAATATTGGCAGCTTAGCGCCTAAGATGATACCTAACATCTCAGGAATACTCACTTTTTCAAGAATTAGGTATAATAGTAGTGCAATAAAGGCAAATCCGAGTAAAAAAATCGTTTTTTTATCAAACGCATTTCGTAGAGAAATATTTTTTTCTTTTATTGCTGGTGATCTTGATGCATCCACATAATCAACCTCAATGCTGGACTTAAGACGCGATATTCTTATGTTCTTTTCTCAAAAAAACCTATGCGAATACATTTGTACAAAGAAGGATCATAATGGATATACCTGAGATAATCTTTACCTACCTCGCCCCTCTTCTGTATAACGTTCTCTTTATTTCTCTTTGGATTCTATGGTTTTTGTTTCATCGTGAAATGCAAGATGGCCGCCTTAAAGGTTATTTTAGATCTTATTTAGAAAAGGATGTCCTTTTTTATCCTATAACAGTTATCTTAATAGTAATTTTTCTATTTTTATTACTTGATTATGCTGTGATTAATACCGATGTCGACGACGCCATTACTTCAGCTGTGCAGGCTTACTTAAAAGGGTCTAATCCGTATAAAGAAAATGTTGTTGTACACCATGTCTCAATAGATGGAAATTTTTCAATTGTATTAGGTCGGTACCACTATTTCCCTCCTGATCTGCTTATATACAGTTTTTTCTACCTATTAGTAGGTGATTTATTTTTCCCGATTCTAGAAACCTATTGGTTCGTTCCATTACACCTGTTACTCTTGGTACCAGGATATTGGTTAGTTACTAGGATAGTCAACTGGCCCCATCAGCGCCTCGTACTATTTTATATTCTATTAGTGACCCCATTTTTATTTACAAACTCAATGCTTATGTTGTTCTTCTTCATATTAGGTTATTATCTCTTTGAATTGAAGGAACAGCGGACTTTAGGGATGATTTGTTATGTTGTTGCTGCCTCTATCAAGTATATGGTAGGATTCATCATTTTATTTTACTTTGTTAAAATGGTAAAGGAGTTGTACCATCAGGGAGCTTTTTTTAAAGAATATAGGACTATTGCTCAAAATATTACTCCATACTTAATTTCTAGCATGTTTCTGGCTATATTATCTTTACCTTTTGGCTTAATCGATGTCATTGTTTCAGTATTTGTTTATCAGGGGATTACTGGCTTTCGAGATGAAGTAGCACAGTCAACCGGTCCTCTTTTAATGGAAATTCTTAAAATCTTTTCTTTAGACCATATTCTCTTTCTTCCTTTAGCTGCATTTATCGCAATATGTGCATTTTTCTTCCTCAGGAAACACGAATCTTATGAACAAATACTCCATTTTTCTTTCCTTTCTATGTTAATTCTCCCTTTCTATGCAACAGAACTCTTCATTACAATCCCTTTTTATTTTTGGTTTAAAGAAGGACAAAAAATTCTGAAATGTAAAGAAAAATCAGAAAATAGCGACGAAGTTTCCATTCCCACTTAAAATAAGATTTAAATTTGTAAAATCATTTAGGAGGATCGGTAATTGTGGTAATAACCGAAATACTACGAACCGAATAACGCTCATCTACATATAGGATACGAACATGTCTTTGTTCAGAGTTAGTAAGACCATGAATATCCACGACTTGACAAACACCTGAAATAGATGGTTTGTAGTCGCTTTTTTTCATCCTCATGGGAATAGTTTTTTTACAGATTTCACAGGGTTCACAATTGAGAGCTACAATATCTTTAGAAGTCATCGTAATTATCGCCTAGCAACTTCAGTGAGAGAATTCACCTTATTATAGGTTCAAAAACATTTGCTAATAAATAATATTTTGCATTCTTTTAAAGATACATAGCAGTAATTTTTTTTATTTTTCCCTTTTTTAGATTCTAATATTGTAAAAACAAGAGGAATGACGTCAAAATAGTACAAAAATTGGTGAACAACCATATCCTAAAGAAAATAGCTTCTTACGAGTCCACTGAACCTATCAACACTTAATGATAGCGTTGAAAGAACTGTGCTCTCTTTCGTAAGCATGGGTAAATTTAAATACGTGTTTTCCCTTGGTTAACTTGAAATGGATAAATCAGAATTAGTCGCAGATACCCCTTGGGGGAAATTAGTTACTTTAGAGGGACTTAAACTTCTTATTACAGGATTTACTAATGACTTTGATAAGATAGATAATTCATTAATGAATATTGAAACACGATTAAATGATATTGAATCTACCAAGACAATTACAAATCCTAATAGTAAGATTCAAGCAATTGAAGGATCCTTGACATCTCTCGAGGATGATATTGCAATTTTTCGTGAGAATCAATCACAATTCGCCCAACATATGAAGCAAACGCTTAAACTATTCTATGCACGGCTCGATGAAATAACTATTGAAGAAAAAGATCAGGAACTATAGATCTGCCTTATATTATGGTAAATTTTCTTCTCCCATGTATGTAAGTGTTGCTTTGATTCGTTCTGCTAGTTTCTTACCTATTTTTGGGACAGTGATTAATTCATCGATATCAGCTTCTGCGATCGCCTTTATAGTTTTGAATTTATTCAAAATTGCTCCCGCTTTTGTTATATTTATTCCAGGTATTACCGCTAGCATGAATAACTGTACCTCTCTTATATTATGTTCACGTTTTGCCTGTGATGGTAAAGATATTGCCGAGCCTGAACCTTTTTGTTCTCGTTTCGCTATTTGATAAAGTAATGTAGCTGTTTCTAAATCACTTTGAGTAAAAACAATAGGGATTCTGAAATCAATGATTATTGAGCTGATTGCTCCCATGATGCTATTCATATGAATCTGACGTAACGTTGGCTCAGATTCAAGTTGAATTAGTAATAAAGGGAAGGATTGGCGAGCTAGTCTTGTTAATTGTGATTCTTGCCCAGGAGAGGCAGGTTGGAATAACCGTCCATCAATTATTGAAGCAACAAGGTCAGAATAGGATTTTCTTTCAACAACAACTCGATCGGAGAGAATATAATCACCTACATCTAGCTCATTTGAATTTAAACGAGCTCCAGTTTGTTTTAACAATTTGGGGATACGACTAGTTGATTCTCTTGTATCTACAATTATAAGAGGCTCTGATTTATTAAACTCCATTTCATGATTTTGTGAGTCTTCCTTCAAGAAAAATTGATCTAAGGTTCCTTGTTCTTTCTGAGATTGTCCTTTTTCAAGTAAATTGGGGAGCTCTTGTTTTAAAAAACGACTCATTTGTTTATCTTTTCGCTTTATCGCCCAGTACATCCCCTCATCACGAGTTTTTTTTGTAATAAGATGTATAACTCGCGATTTTCTCTTTCGACCTCTCCCCTGTCGCTGAATAGAACGTACAATCGAGGGTACGGAATCATAAAACACAACTAAATCACATCTACCTACGTCAAGACCTTCCTCACCGACAGAAGTGCTTAGAAGTATTTGTAGATCACCATTCTTGAAATCATTGACAACTTCAATTTGCTCCTTCTGAGTTAATCCCCTATCATCTTTTGAGCTTGAATGACCAATAAATATCCCTGTATCAATACCAACTTTGGATAATTCTGTTTGAAGAAAACGAATGGTATCGCGGAAGTTGCTAAAGATAATAATCTTAGAGTCAAGGGAAGATTTAGCTTTATTAATTTCATCTATCAGATGCTCTAGCTTCGGGTGAATGGATAAATTATCCATAATCGCCTTTTCAATTGAAATAATTGATGGATCTTCAAGAAAAAGTCTTAAAGCTTTTGATTTTGACTTTTGTTTCCATTTTTGAATTGTATTTAGAGCTTGAGGGAAACCCTGACTTTCAACAAGCTCTTTCAGGTGTTGAACGCGTATTAAATTGGAGGAAAAAATCAATAACTCGCCAAAAGAAGAATCTTGTTTTGTTAATTGAACTACCTGTTGATGAATTCCTAATGCTTCTCTCTTTCCTACATATTTAAGAGTAAGAGTTCCAGGTAAATTTTCTTTGAGTGTTTTTATCATCTCGTCCTGATAAGAGTGCAGAATGGTGATAACAGATTGATATTCTATCGGGAGATTTATATAGATTACTTTCGGAGTATGGGTTGATATGTATTTTTTTACATCAAAATCATCTGGACTAGTTACGGAAATCCGAGAAACTTGAAGGTTTTCGCAAACTTCAAGAATTTTTTCTGGGTTATTACCTGGTGTGGCAGTAAAACCAATAATACGGCATTTGGTTTGTTTAGCGATTCCAACATAAGCATAATCACCTGTTGCTCTATGAACTTCATCAATACATAACAAGCTAACATTATCAAGAATAAAACGATCATATGTGATATCATTATCTATCGTTTGAGGTGTAGCTACAATAATTTTAGCTGATGGATAATTTTCTTTCCGCTTAGGAGGTGATATCTCCCCTGAAACTTCAAGAACCATCTCTGTGGTTAGATTACCAATAAATTGTAACAGCATTTCTTTGATCTGATGAACTAAAGGACGAGTAGGGGTTAAAATGAGAATTTGGGATGATGGGTCTCGTTTTAACTGATATGCCGTCAGATACGCCATAATTACGGTTTTTCCAAGTCCAGTTGGGAGTACAACTAGAGTATTTCCCGAATGCGATACACATTCTGAGAATATCACCTGTTGATAGACACGAGGTTCAGTATTTGTTAATGAGCTATCCAATTATTGAAGACTCCCGAAATAGTTCGATAATTATGAAATATCTTTTCTTTTTGATGATAATTAGAGATGATTCTTATTTTTTTCATTGAAATCCAACAATAAAGCTGTATTAAAAATTATTTGTGCTGAATATATCTTTAAGCGATCCAAATGGCACTTTCAATCCTTATGAATATATAATTCATAAATGTAATCTTATTTGACACAAAGAGATTCCCAATAGATTCAATATACTATATTTCTACAGAATCTGGATTATTTCCATTGCGGAAAAATATTTAACAAATAACAAGAAAGATGATCAATATTTCTGAATAAGGAAATACATTTTAGGAAAATACTCTTAAAAAGGCATTATCTAATAAGTTGTTAGAAAATGAATAATTTAAAAGAAAGTGGATAAAATGGCAGAACAGGAAGAAATTCAAAAGGATATTCCGACACGAAAAATAATCGAAAGAAAAATCATCGTAGATTTATGGAAAACGAAATTACATGATGAAATTATTGGAATAAAGCAAAAAGAAGAACATATGGCTAAATCAAGACAATTTAATCGCGATTTAGAACTTTTTGGTGAAGTAAAAGAAAAAATCAAGGGAAAAGAAGAGACAATTGGTTTTGTTGGTTATCGTAAGGGTCTTTGGGATGAACAGAAGGATAAGCTCGCACGAAGATTAGTTATAAAACTGTTTTCAAAATCGATGTACTATCAAGGTACTCTCGAGGAGATGATTGGTCGAGAGTTTACTCGTTCATTATCCGCTCAGAAAGACTTCCCTGCGTTTACCAGTCTAATTGATGGTTATGACTATGTTGTAACAATGAATAAAATTCGTGGAGGTTGGGTTAATCCCGAATGGTTTGTTTTTCGACTTGAAGGGGATGATTGTTTCATTCCAATTATCCTAAAGCACAAATGGGGACCAGGTATTGATTATAGGGTTGTTTACGGTCTTGATGATCATCAATTCGGTCTGATTAATGGCAAAAAGTGGGATATTGGAGGTAGATATGATATTACATTGAAAGGAGAAAAGAAACTTGTCAATAATGTCATGATCCGTTCCTTAATTCTATTTTCAGCTTCTCTAAAATTCCATAAGGATATCTACAAGAAGATTAAGAAGGGGACGAAATTGATGGAAAAAGGAGAATGGACGCCTTCAATTTCGAATGAAGAATTACTTCTGCGCCGAAATCCTCGAGGTATTCTAAGAAAATAAGAGAGTAAGATAATATTTTTGAACATATTTTTGGAGCTTCATTATTTTGATTCCTGATGATACTAGTCTTGAATTCTTAGTTGAACATCTAAAATTCATGATTCAAGAACAACCAGATAAAAAGATTGAAAAAATATCAGACTTGACAGAAATCCTTTCTGATTTCATGTCAACATTTCTTGTTGTTGTTGACACATTGGTATCAAGCAGTCAACGTAGATTTCGAGACATAGATGATAAATTAAAAGATTTTGAAGATTTATTACTTGGTACCTCAATCAAAGGAATTTCTGGATTATCTGATTACTCCCAGACACCAGTTCAACAACCTCCTTTAGTGAATACTGCGACACAGCCATCCCCCGTAGTTAAAGAAACCCCAATTGCGAAAGTGGAATTAAAAAAATTCAGTTCAGTTCCACCACCGCCACCTCCTCATCCTTCTCAATCATCTTCAAATCAACAATCTGAGGATGTTAAAACTAAAGTTCTAAATTTAGAGGAAACAGGAGATCTAGAGGTAGAGGATCTTGCTGCTTTGGCGTTTCAAGAAAGAAAAACACCTTCAACCCAGATCCAACGACCTGCACCCCGTCCGCTTGGTTCAATATCTTTAAAAATGGAATTAATGCAGGAATTAAAGAAAAAATTTTCAGTAAAAAGCAAGGATCTTACTGATGCAAATGAATAATCTAATCCAGCTATATCAGCAAGCAGTTAAAGCATACCTTGCAAAAGACTACCCCAAGTCTAAACAGCATCATCAATCCCTCCTAAAGCATTATATATATCATTATGCAAAAATATCAGAAGTTGATCCTGTATCTTATACTTTAGATTCCATTCTTGCATTACATTCAAAAGCGTGGCTTCAAATAGAACAAGCATATAGTACAAAACGCTTTCTGAGTGAAATTCAACGACAACAACATTTAATGAAAGCCCAAGGGGTATTACGAGGAGCGGAAATTCTGTTTATTTTTTTAAAAAATAAAATTGGTTTCTCGCAATATTCAAATTTGAAGGAGGGTTTCACAAGTCTAGAGACAATTCATAAAATCTTAGAGAGAAAAACTAGTTGCGATATGTAATATTATTTGCATAAATCCCTATTCTATTAGTTTCTGGGATTTTAAATCAGAATTTGGAGTCTATGTGGTTACAAAGACCGTTAGACTGTCCCAAAGCCCTCTTTTGTTGATTTCTTTATGACCCATTTTTAGGGAATTGATTTTCCTCTATTAGGTCGTCCATTGACCATTCCTTCAGGATGGTATAGATCTGATTGTATATGTACTTTTTCGAATAATTTAAAACCGACTTTAATAAGTCAGGCATAATTTCAAGTTCTTCCTGCAAAAATATCCCCTTCATATATTACCTCGAAAAAGGCCTACTTAAAGTTAATGAAATACGCACGCATACAATAACCCTACCAAAAATTGTAAAGAAATACAATTAAAGAAGGAGAATCGCTGGTATGCGGACAGCGAGGAAAAAATTAATCAGGAAGGGGAGGAGAAAGAGCACGATCACGGATAAGACAGGCAGCATTAAAATGAGTATTAACCAAGGAATCACAAGAAGGACAAAGAACAAAATCGTAAGAAGAAGAAGAACGAGTAAGATGACCAGCAGAAGAAGAAGGACAACCGACATGAGGACCAGTACTAGTATAAGCAGGATTAACAGAACGAAGGGTTACACAATAGCCAGAAAAATGTTCGACCAAAAGAAGCGCACGAGTGAAAAGATCAACTCCATCAGGCATGGAAAGGATGGTTTTGGCTAAGGCACCACGGGTACCACGAGCAGAAAGATGAAGGTCCTCAATAGCTAAAAGGGAACTTCCAGTCTGAAAGACAACATGAGCGATTAATTGACTGCATTGACGATGAATCTCGCTAAGAAGACGCTTACGACGAGCATAAACGAAAGATAATTCACGAGAAAACTTAAGAACACGACGTTGACGAAAAGAAGATGGTCGTCGATCATAAAGATTTTTCCAACGGGCAAAACAACGATACAATGAAGGAAGGACTTTCTCTAAATGCAAATAACGATTCATAACAGTTGTAAGTCCAGCAGGCAAAGTAGTGTGCTCAGAAAAAGCCAGTACATAGGGACCAATACGATTAACATCAATACCAAGAGCAGGGCTACCTGAAAGAGGTAAAGTGAACTCTAGTGAATTATTTTTCAGAAAAGCAGTACTCAAAAACATCCGGCATTCGCCTGTAAAGACCACATCAACTAAAAGCTTATTACTAGGTGCAGGAGAACTGCGTAAGACTAGTAATTGTAACCGCGCACCATTAGCCAAGTACTGACGTAATTTCTTTGAAAAACGAATAATCGCAGATAAGGCTTTTTTTCGGTGATAAGGAGGCCAAATAGTGATAGTAAAGGACCCCTTGGTTTTAGCTAAAGAAGTCATCACAGTACTACTACCAGGACGACCAACAACATATTTACTACCCATTAAAAGACTGAGGGGGATTAATTTTTTTTTATTCTGGTTTATTTTCTTTTCTTCACGAAATGGCCTGGCTACCATGTGCTCAGGACGGAGGATACCATGGTCAATTAACTCATTAACAGCAGTACCATTATTAAAATAAGGTACCAGTGCGTGCACCAATATTCCTCTTATGGTTGATAAATAACTATGTTTCTTAACTTTTTTAACTTTTTTATCTTTTTTATCTTTTTTATCTTCTTCTAGCTCTAACCACTCCTCTACACCAAGGGTGAATTGCTTTAAAAATCTCCAACGAGAAGTATTTAATGATCTTCCATTATTCCAGTCGTTGATCCAGTGTGATAATGCTTCGGCAAATAATAATCGATGGTTATAAATAGTAGCTAACTTTTTAGCATATTGTTTCTGTCGTGGGGAGAGCTTCTGCTGTAAATCAAACCGATCTTTAATCATTTTGTGATATTGCTCAATAGCAGTAATTAATGAAGTATTTGAAAGAGATGGTAATGGTGATACTAGCTGATAATGTTCAGGCAGATACTTATCAACTGTTCTTCGTGCTGAATGAATCAAATTACGGCTGTAGTCATAAGCAATATATAATTGATGTTGAAGAGTCCACTCTAGATAGGGAGAACGTCCAAAGACCAACCATTCAATTGCTGCAGAGGGTTCCTGTTGTAATCGTTTGATAAAAGTAGCTACTTTCTTTTCTCTATCTATGGCTCCTTTAGCAGCATTTAGCAATGTTAAATAAGCTACCTGCCCTAGATTACTTCTATCTTTGTATTTTTTCGCTAGTACTGCTGCTCCTTTAGTTCCTTGGAGTTGTGGTTGTTGTTGTTGTCGAACTATGTCTAAAGTGCTATCAACCTTTTCTTCAGTAATTTTTTTTCTGATTTGTTGCTGTAATTCACAAATGATGGTATTAGCTTGTAGTTCATTGTTTCGTCGGTCTTTTCGGTTATTCCCCTCAAATCGTAATCCTGTCGTGTATGTTCTAGTGACTTGTGTGGTAAGTTTGAGTGGTTGACTAGAAGACATTGATAATTATACTTGTTTTCTCTTTTATAATCGTTTTTATGACACCCCACAATCAATTCGTTATTACTGTCGTTTGATTTCCCCTTCGGGACCGATGGAGCTTTCCTGCAAAACTCGTCAACACTGCTAAGACATCTTCAACCAACTGCTCTTGTAACGATTGCTGCCTTTTTTGAGCGTGAGTTATCACTATTTCTGCTGAAAACAGTGTACAAATTGTTTCCAGTAATTTTGTTCCAAACCTTGTTAATCGATCCTGATAACTAGCTATTATCATCATCGGTTGTAGTATCGGTAACTCTTGTATTAGTTTCAATAAACCCCTTCTTCTATCATTCAGTCCTGATCCCACATCACTATATTGCTTTATTATTTCCCATCCTGGCTGCTGTACATATGCTTCTAAGTGTTCTATTTGTCTGATTAAGTCTTTTTTCTGCTTACTGCTACTAACTCTTGCATATGTGACTACTCGCACTCGCTCGCTTTTCCTTTTACTCTTTTCACCTCCTTTTTCGGTTATTTTAGCTATTTTTGTCAATAACCTATTGATGCTGTATCTTCTATGCCCTCCTTCTGTTCTATAATCCGCTTCGAATAGCTTTTTTCTATCCCATCCTCTCATTGTGCTCCTTGATACTCCCATCATCCTTGCTGCTTTTCCTATCCTTACATACACTCTTTTTTCTTCCTTTTCCCTTCTCTGTACAATTTTTCCTAATATTTTTTTAGCTGTCAGCTAACGGTTTGCCAGAAGAACTTAAGAGTTTTTGCCATGATTTCTAATAAATTTTGAAAACAATCAGTTAGATTGAATTACAACCAATTTATACTTTATAATTGTCTAACAATAACTATCTATGCAAGCAATATATAATTAAACCATTTTAGCAGCCTAATAATTTTGAAAAGAAAAAAAATCTAAAAACTGAAGCTAAATTTTTTCCCCTTCTTTTGATTTAATTATCTAAATTCTTATCGTTTCCGTTTTTCTAAACAGATTTTTTGGGGAGATTATATAGAGACTTTGAAATTAATAGTGGCTGAAAGAATATCAAACTTCTTCCCTCTCTCTTCGCCCCCTCTTAAGACAACACAATTAGGAGATGGTCAGGGATAACACTGGCCATCTCCATACCTACAACTTTTCGTTATTCCATATTTGCAATTAATCTAAGCATTTAAGACACTTTTACTTTAAATATGGTTATTTAGGCATGCCAAAAAAAAATTCTTTATCTGTTTTCAAAATAATAAGCTTAATCCATCTTAATTCATTATGTAGGACATTTTTCTTATTATAGACAGGTCTATTTAAATTTTATCTGATTAAAATCCCACGTTCAACATTAGAATTCAATAGACGTGACTATTTAACTATATTTTTTTTCTTTTATCATAATTTTTAGAGAGTTATTCTTGACGATTTCAAGGAGTCTTCAAGATGGATTTGAAATAATGTGCTTTTGATAAGATCTGCTAATTAGTTCGATACTTCCGAAATTTCCATTCATATTAATTATTTTGAATTTTGTATCATAAATATGAACCACCGATATCATATTTTCATTTTTTTGATATTTTTTCGGCCTTTTATTACTCTAGTAATATTTGAGAAAAGGTTATATACTAATTGTTCGATTAGTTCGAAATGGTTCGATTATCGATTCTTAGGTATTTATTTTCATAAATACTAAGCATTTTCTTCGATTCGCCTAAAAATATTTGTTCGAGAATGGGAAAAACATTTCATTATCTTGTTGGAGTAATAGCAGATGACAGATCGTTTAACTGATAAGCTCAAAAAAGCTCTCCAAGCTGGACGATCTGGTGAATATGCGAAGAAGACTCCTTATGAACGTTTTGGTTTCACACAGAATCCATTTCGGCTAGATGTTGACCCTAGCAATCCTGATTTTCAAATAGATCGAGAAGATGTTCTTTTAAGTTTTGCAGTTCAAATTGGAAACGCAATTCGGTTATTTGAAGAAGAAACTTCTTCTCAATTTCGACATTTGCTCACCCACGGATTACGTGGATGTGGTAAATCATTTCTTGCCCGTCATTTTGACAGAGTATGGGATAAAATCGGGTTTAAAGATTTTCAAACAATTTATACTGATCTATTCGAATGGAGAGAGTCATATGAGGTCCAGGAATATAGTTCTTCTCGAAAGACTTTAGAAACTTATGAAAAGTTCCTTCATAACATCAATCTTATTGAAAAGCCACTTATCATTTTTATCGACAGTTTAGATTATACAATAACAGGAACTCCAGCTATCCCCAGAGTAAAAGATTTCATGGCCGATATTGAAGCTCGTGCTCAGCATGGGGTAATAATAATTGGTTTTGTACATAGTTTAACTTTAACTGTCCTTTTAGAACCAATGCAACAGATTCTTGCAAGAGCTTTTCTCTCTTTTTTCAACCCCGAACAGTTTTTTTTCCCTATCTTTTCCAAAGCTGAAATTCGCAAATTAATTACTCAACGTCTGAGGGTTTCCCGAAATCCAACTGATCTGTTTTCCGCTAAATCTATTGAATATATAGCTGATTATAGTCTTGGTATCCCTACTATTGCCTTAAAAATGGCTACCGCCTGTTTAAACGAGTTAATTGTGCAAAATACTGATAAAGTGACTGCTAATGTAGCAAATACAGTAATTTCTCAGCTTGGTTTTCTTGAGATCTACCAGCTTGTTGAATCAATAAATAGTAGTCCTGATGACGAAACTGGAAATATTATGACCCCAAAAAGACGAGAAATTATAACTAATATTCTTTGCCATCAAATTCGTGAACAGTTCTTTTTTCCACCTACTGGTACGGAGGGATTACGGAGTTCTGATCTTGCAGAGCTTTTTGGGGTTAATCTTTCAACAATGAATTATCACCTCAAACCTCTGACATCATCTACACCTATAACAATTTTAGAAGCAAAAGAAGATATTCATGATGCTCGTTCAAAGATTTTCTGTGTCGATTGGGATTCACCTATTTCAAATGCTTTAGAAATTACTACTGTCTATCAACATCTGAAACATGATCATTATCACGTCAAACCAGCTGCTATTCTTTCATCTGGGAGGGAAAAGGTATGAGCAAGGACAACTCGGATCCAATTAGTATTGCCTTTAAATCTGCGGTAAAGCAAGCAGAACAAAAGAGAAATTGGTTGAAAAGTGGTTATCAATGCGATCCTTGTGATCCTTTACTCCCTTTAAATCATCCTAATGCCTTCTATGGCGAAAATCCTTTGATAATCAATCTAATTGCACAACTCATTGAATTTATACAAGAGCCTAATGACAAAGATCTTCTTTTTCTAAAAGGTCCAAAAGGTAGTGGCAAATCGATTTTTGCTCAAATCTTTGAAAGATATCGGCAACAATTAAATTTATCTATTTCTTACCAAGACGCTTCAGGGATAATAACAATCCAAACTGATCCATCAAATATTCAATGTGATGTTATATTTCTTGATAGTGCTTTTCATTGGCGAAATACATTAAAATCGATGTTTAATACCCCTTCGCATGAGCATTCTCCGAAAATCATCGCTATTATGAATAGTACTGAATTTGAAATTTATAGTCGTCATTGCATTAAAACTGGTGATAACAGTTACCAGAACTTTTTTTCAATGCCACATTACAGTCCTTCGGATATTAATGATTTACTCTTGAAACGTCTTGTTATTTGTTATGGAGAACAAGATATTCCTCCTAAACTTGAGAAAGTTATTACAGAGATTGCCAAGCTATCTTTTGGTAATCCTGGAGTAGCTGTTAGAATTCTAGAGGAGAAATTGAGATTTTCACGCAGATTGGAAGATATTCGTCTTTCATTTGGCTTAATTCCTAAAGCATTTGAAGATTTTCCTTCGAGTAAGGCAGCCATTCTACGAGAAATTCTCATTCGAGAGAGGAAAAATGACTTTCTGTCCCCACAAAAGCAGAATTTTATAATTCATAAAGTATTAACATCACTTATGAATAAAACAAAGAGTACGATTAGCCACCATTTAAGTGATTTGTTAAGTCGTAATCTTATTTTTGAGCAACCAACAGCTAGGGATAAACGAGAGAAGGCCTATCGGCCAAATAAGGCCATTTTGGGCATCCTGGAGTATCTAGCATTTGAAACATCTCCTGAGGATGCTTTTATCACCTTGGATGGAACATATTATGAAAAATAATTTTGAATTGTTTGCACTAGAGGATCTCACACACGAATATTGTCGTATACGTGGGTTAATCATTGATAAAAATGCTTCTCGACGTTCAGAAAAGCGAATTGACATTTTAATTCAGAATGGTGACGATACAGGTATTGGAGTTGTCATTAAAGACTGGAAAAGAGCTGTTGGTGTTGATATTATAATTCGTGCTGAACAAATAGCTAAAACTAGTCGATTGATCTCTAAGATTTTAATTGTATCTAATCTGTTTTCTGATCCAGCTCGATCTTTGGCTGAAAAAATTGGAATCTTTCTTTTAACTCGGAGAGATCTCATACGGATAATTTCGTCTGATCTTAATCAGAAAATCCCAAAAGGATCATCAGAGCGTAGTGAGAATGTAGTGCTCTATTGAAGTAAGGGAACAAACAGCTAGTGGATAACAAATATATATGACGAATATACCTATTATAAATAAATAGGAATGAATAACTAAGTGGAAAGCAGGGGAGAGAATACACCAGTATACAAAAAAATAAGCCCTTTTTTGAAACAAAAAGCTTTTGATCACATGTGGTTATGGGTCAATTATCACCGAGCAAATTCAATAGCTTGTTGCTAGCACGACCTCATGACTCAACGAGACAATCATTTCAGTTATGGGAAGTACTCACGAGAGACTGACTTCGGGAGTTTCTTTGTGAGAACAAAAATGACAATTTTCAGGATTTGAAAGAACTAGATATCAAGCGCTTATTGAATACTTTATTTTCTTCGGCGACGGAATTTCACCTCTGATTGATCTTTGGATGAATCAGAGTCTGTTAAGTACGAATCTGTCAATTCTCTAATCTCTTTGAGTGTCTTCTTTTCTTTTTTAAAAGTTTGTTCTCTCATTGAAGAGCCTAAGCTCTCTTTAGATACAATCGAACGCACTTTACGAGACGAGCGAAAATTCCAAATGAAGAATCCGCCAACAACAACACTTATGGCAGCTCCGATTGCAAAAATTGCATTAAAATCATCATAAGGTAAAGGAGTTCTGGTTCTTGAGGTAGAGGATGTCGACTCATCCGTTGATGAACCACCACTTGCATCATACCAAAGGTTAACTAATTGAATGTGGTAATAGAGATCATATTCGCTATACCCAGCAGGTTGTTCTTCCTTTGTTATCACAAATTCTTTTTCTCCATTTACCTCCATACCTATCACAGCTTCCTTGAACGCTTGTAGATAATTGGGATTGGCCTCAGGATATAGTGAAGATACTTCCGATGGGACAGTACTACCGTAAGAAAGGTAAATATAGGTCAAATTCTGATCAATGTTACCTGGTGCCTCTTGAGTATGAGCTGCATCGTACCAAAGTGAATACTTAACGTCAACTACGTCCCCCCAAGTAGCAGTTATTGCAGCTGATGCAATTTCAATATTAAACGAAAGAGTGAAAAATAATAATGCTATGAAAATAATTTTACGATCCAACAGTCCTATCCGCCTATTTAATTCTTATCTCAAGGTCTTTTTCAAGAATTCTTTAACTTTTTTTAATGCTTATTTCATTGTCATTCGAATATATTTTTATCAAAGAGCCTAAATATTATGAAATGTATATTATTTCAACAAATTCAAAAGAGTGTTTTGTTACAATCTGTTTAATTACGGAACTCCAAAAGTCAAACGGGACAGGAAAGATTAATTCCACCTTGCTCGAATGGTTGTGAGAGAACCGAATAGATTGTTTTGTTACTGTGAACCCTGATTAGTTGTAGCATAATGTGAAAAAATAATGTTTGCCTCGGAAGGTACTAACTTTGGTTTGTACAGCTAGTTACCCTCCTGTACTTGAATAATTGTGAAAAACCATGTATCAATGATGTGAATTCATGCCTTCTAGTACAAAAAAGAAAATTCTTTTAGTTGAGGATTCTTCAGACCATGCGTTTCTTATCAAACGTGCAATTAACTCTGAGTATCGTGATATAGAAATTGATTGGGCGAAAGATGGAGAAGAAGCGATTGAACTTATAATGGATAAGAATGTCAATCCTGATTTAATCATTCTAGATATTAAAATGCCAAGAATGAATGGTTTCGATGTTTTGAAAATTCTTAAATCAAATCAGAGAACAAGGCACATTCCAATAGTAATTCTATCCACATCTGCAGATAAAAACGATATCACTCTGGCCTATTCTCTCTATGCAAATTCTTATATAACTAAACCAATTGAAATAACTGAATTTCGATATAAACTTAAAAGTATACCGAAATATTGGTTATTCACGAATACAATATCTTAATTCCCTTGAAATAGTTAAATTTTTGATTTTAGAGATGAAATAAGAATGAAAAGTAAATGCCGATATACTATTGTCTTTTAAAAGCCGTTGGGCTTTTTTAGAGAGAAACTTGGGATAAAGTTATCACAAACGCTATCAAAGCTAGTCATTTGTATTCACATGAGGTAATCAACTAGCTCGTTACCGTAGCTAGTCTCCATCGTGTGGGCTGTAACCCTACAGCCTCTATCCCATCAACAAAAGCCTTTGGGATTGCTTTTTTCAGTATGTTATAGGCACCATTCACATCGGCATTAATAATAGTACCTTTTTGAGATTTGAATAACCCTCTACTAATCCTTTTACCAACATATTTGTTATGGTGTTCAATTGATTCGTTATCCAAGAAGGAACACTTGCTGGAGTGACTCTCCTCCTGTTTAATGACCGCTATTCCCTGTTCTTCAGCTTTATATTCCAATTGTTGAATTAACTTATCGTATGGAATGGTGACAAAATTTTGGGTACTCCTCTTACCAATACGGCAGTTTTGTTTCCATTTGAGATTATAACCAATAACAACTGTTCCAATGTCGTTATTCATACAATAATCAATAATTTTTTTACTATTCTTATGGAAATAGTCATTAATTTTCATATTACGTTTATGGGTCATTTTTTGCATGACTTTACCTGTTTTTATCCCTTGATGGTCATAAATTGATTGGATTCGAGCTCGTTCTTTGTTGTAGTACTGATTAATGGATTTTACAACCCCACCTTTAATAACAAATGGTTTTTGACTTATGTTATTTACCGTAGTTATGAGATTGCTTACCCCTAAATCAATAGCAATAATCTTATCCTTATTCAAAGATTTAGGAGTAAAATTTTTCTTATAAACGATTTCTACTGCATAACCTATCCCCTTTGGAATAATTCGTACTTCTCTAATATCGGTAGTGTCAGATAGTCGAGATTCAACCTCTAATCCAACTTTTTTAGGAAATTTAAGAACATTATCTTTTATCTTAATCTGTTGATTGGTAAAAACTATTATAAACTCCCCATTCTTCGGTTTATAATTTGGAAGCTTAGGTCTACCTAAGAATTTACTTTTATCTTTCTCCAGACTTTAATGGCTCTAAAAAAGGACATCCAGCTTCTATCAAGGAATTTCAAAACCTGTTGAGCGGTTTGAGCAGGAAGTTGTCGATAGTTTTTTGATGATTTAATTAAATGGTACAAGGAGTTATAATGAATCCATTTGCCATTATTGAAAAACTCCTGACGAATAAGGTAGTTTCCTTCGTTAAATAGATTTTTTGATAGATGACATAACCTAGATAGGTTTTCAGAGGATTTTAACCATATCTTCTCCGTTCTGGTGAAAATCATTGGTCTAACCTCACTTCAATAGTTTTTTTATTCTGAATACATATCTGAAACAAGTTGAAATATGTTGAAATATGTTGAAATATGTTGAAATATATTGAAAACATTGTTCTCATCCGAAATTTCGATAGATTTTGACTTCAACAGAAAATTTTCCCTCCGTTATTGCACATATTTTACAATTTAGGTTAAAAAGATCTTTATCTTTTTTAAGTTCATTTTCTGACACAATCAACAGCTTTATCGTTTTGGGAAATAAATATTGAATCCAATCCTCAATAGGTGTAAATAAGCGTTCACTTTTATACACCTAAATATCGAAAGTTCATCATTTAAACACAGTAGATTTAGTTTTAAAATTTAATAAGACTATGGGGGACATAGTTAAAGAAGGGAGATGAGAATTCAGAACAAAACCTCCTTTTATCCATATTTATAATTTCAGCATGTTACAAATTATTAAAACTATTATCTCTGTTCATATTTGATCGACAATGGAAATCAGATTTCAAGACAGAGCATTAAGAAATTTAGTTATATTAGCTATTATCCCTTTTATTACACTTATCTGGTTAAGTTTCCTTTTTGGTATTTATACATTTCAACAACAAATCTGGCCTACGTATGGTATGGTGAAAGGACTTGAAGTTTGGATAGTTTTTGTAGTAATTCTCCTTCTAGTATCTATAATTCAATTCTTTGCTATCATCTATATTAGATTCAACAAAGAAGAAAAACCTTCAAAAGGGAGTTGATGATAAATGAGCTTCTGGTATTTCAAAATAAAGATCTCACATCTTTGGACCTTGTGAATCTTATTAGAGACAGATTTGGGATAATACTAAAAAGTGAACTACCCCTAGCTAAAGCAAGGGGCTTCCTGCGAGTCCGCTGAACCCTATAGGGGAAGATTTCTCTTTACCATTGGCTGTGTATCGCAGAAAACCTTTCCACTTATGTAAGAAAGATTCCTCGTTCACAGAGGATTGATGCAATAGGTTTTTCTCCTGGAGGAACTTACTCATAATATTAACAGCAGAATTTAAGTCTCTATCCATTTGATTACCACAATTGCACTTAATAGTTCTTTCAGATAGTTTTCTATCTTTTTTCAATCCACATACACAGCAGGTCTTGGTAGTATCCTTTTCATCAATTTTTACTACCTTCTTACCGATTTTTTCTGCTTTGTATGTCAGGAATTGTACAAACCTGCTTATATGTCCTGTATTTTGGAGTGAATAGTTTAATGTCTTTTGGTGCTTTAATTTCTTCTTCTTCTTTCTAGCCATTTGTTTAACCGCTAGATCGCCAACAATGAGAGTGTTAGCTTTAGTATTAGTCAATACCACTTTAGAAATTTTGTGTTGAAAGTCTTTCAACTGATTAGATTGTATTCTTTTTATCTCTGCTAGTTTACGATTATACCAGTGCCATTTACGGCTTTTATTTCTGCAATGGTCACGTTTGGATTGCACTTCAACTATTTTCTTTCGCCAATAATTATCAGGGCGTTTATTAGGTATTTGAATAAATCGCGACTGTAAATTAACCGCAGAAACAAGATTATTTATCCCT